>Ga0224529_1000039_pt1 | contig 93543 bp, 89 predicted proteins | sample CBST50metaG_FD_179893 | JGI IMG/M metagenome (GOLD analysis project Ga0224529, IMG submission 179893) | Peat soil microbial communities from Stordalen Mire, Sweden - C.B.S.T50 | ecosystem: Environmental > Terrestrial > Soil > Wetlands > Peat | place: Sweden: Norrbotten County, Stordalen Mire...
GGGTTATTCTTGCCAAGCACCTTGGTGATTGCCGCCGTCAACGTCGTCTTGCCGTGATCGATATGCCCGATCGTCCCCACATTCACGTGCGGCTTCGAGCGATCAAACTTTTCCTTGCCCATGGTCTTCAGTTCCTTCCGTTAGACTTTTTTCTGTCGCGATCCCAGAATGCCAGGAGCGCAAAAGCTTGTGCCGCGCGCCTCAATAGTAGGCGTACACCTTCAAATATTTCCGCCGCAATGCAGGCGGAACCGCTTCCACCAGTTGCAGGTAGCGCTCGCGGGTCTGAGCCTGATCGGAAACCGACAGCGCCACATAAACCTCCGCGGCTCCGTTACCAATCAACTCACGTCCCAGAATGCCATCAAAGTCACGAACCCGCAGCTTCAACCGGCGCACGCGGCTCAAAAAAGCCTCTACATTCCGGACGTCGAAGAGGGCCTCAATCAACGCCTGAAAGCGCGCGTAGTCTGGCACATTCTGGACGGCTATCGCTGCCTGTTCAAACTTCATTGCCTGCCTCGCGCCGGGCCTCGTTCAGCCCTGCCGCCTATTCCCAAAACTTTTGGAGCGGGAGACGGGACTCGAACCCGCGACCAACAGCTTGGAAGGCTGTGACTCTACCACTGAGTTACTCCCGCAAAAAACAGTGGACAGTGAACAGTGAGCAGTGAACAGTTCAATTCGCTTACAACCACTGTCCACTATCCACTGTCCGCTGCGCACTCGAATCTTTGGAGCTGATGACCGGGTTTGAACCGGTGACCTCTCCCTTACCAAGGGAGTGCTCTACCAACTGAGCTACATCAGCCCTACTTGTGAAACTCAGGCTACCGCGGCGCTTACCGCCGGAAATGAAAACCCGGCCTGCCACTCTTGTCAGCCCTTCTTGCCAAACTCACGAGGCTCTGAACCGCCCGCCCCGTCCCCGCTGCGGCGAATCTTCTCCGCCTGACGGGCCAACACCGTCTTCAAGGCCAGTGCGCCGATCAGCAGCATCGGAAGCAACCGCACTTCCACCGGCTTGCCACTCACGAAGATTGCTCCTTCGCCCATGGTAAACCAGCACAGCGCACCCAAAAAGCCATACAGCGCCAACGCCACCCAAAAACGCCGGTCAAGATCGGAACTATCCCGTTTCAGGCTTTTCCCATCCAAACCCGCGCGCGCTTCCGGCCGCTGCCCCTGGCGCATTCCAGCCCTCAATTCATGGTGCACAGGGGAGGATTCGAACCTCCGTAGCTCCAAAGAGCGGCAGATTTACAGTCTGCTGCCATTAACCACTCGGCCACCTGTGCTCACTCACCCCGGCAAGCAAAAAACACTTTGCCGGGCCTCATCTCTACCTGCCCGCATCCCCGGCGCTTCAGCGCATCCTGCTTCCTCCGGAAATCTTCCGGCTTGCAGAAACCATGCGCCTCAGTGAAGTCACCGCGGAGGACAGGCCCGGCGCTCAAAAAGAATCTCAAGCGCCGGCAAAACTCCAGGCCGTTTCAGGCTCCGCATTCCTTGCAGTGGAGCTGGCGAAGGGATTTGAACCCCCGACCCTCTGATTACAAATCAGATGCTCTACCAGCTGAGCTACGCCAGCCCATTCCACCGGAAATTGGTCCGGAAACCCGAAAGCGCGCAAAGGCACACTGCACCTTCGCGCGTACTACGGCACAGAAATCAAGGTTATCACACCCCCGCCAACGGAGCAAACCTGACTGGTTTTGCTGGCAGGGAAACGCATCTTGATTCCGATTTCTGCTTCCTCCGCAAAGGCAGCCTGAAACAACCGTTTATTGGGGAATTTCTTTCTTCGGAGGCAGAATCCCCAGTTCCCGGTAGATGGGCCGGATGGCGCGCCGCACCGCCGGCATCCGGGTGGCAAACCAGGCCGCGCCCAGCAGGACAGCGGCCCCGTTCGCGACCACCGTCCAGGGCGCGCCGATTGCATGGGCCATGGTTCCGGCCAGCAGGCTGCCGAAAGGCGCCATGCCCATAAAGGCCAGGGTGTAGTAACTCATCACCCGTCCGCGCTTGTCCTCGCTCACGATGGTCTGAATGACGGTATTGCTGACGGCCATGCCCTGCAACATCCCCATGCCCGCAAAGAACAGCATGATCGCGGAGAGCCAGAAGACCCGTGACATCCCGAAGCCGATCAGCCCCAGGCCAAAAACGGTCGCGGCGATGGGGATCATCTTCACCAGCCCCCGCACGTTCTTGCGCGCCACCAGCGACAGGGCGGAGATCAGCGCGCCCAGCCCCATTGCGCTCATCAGGAAGCCCAGCGTGTGCGGGCCGCCGTGCAGCACAGACTTGGCAAAGATCGGCATCAGCACCACGAAGGGCATACCCATCAGGCTGACCACGGCAAAGAGCAGCAGAATCGTGCGGATGGGCAGGAACCCCGAAACATAACTCCAGCCGGCCTTCAGTTCAGCCAGCGCCGAGGTGGTCTTGCGCTCGACCACGGGCGTATTCAGGCGCATCATCAGCAGCGAGGCAATCACCGCGATATAGCTGATGCCGTTAATCAGAAAGCACCAGCCCTCACTGGTGACCGCAATCAGCATCCCGGCCAGCGACGGGCCGATCAGCCGCGCCGCATTCACCATCGACGAGTTGATCGCAATGGCATTCTGCAGGTCGCCTCTGTCCTCCACCATCTGGACCATAAAGGCCTGCCGGCCCGGCATATCGAAGGCATTGACCACGCCCTGTACCACGCTCAGCCCCAGCAGCCAGGGAATGGTAATCCGGCCTGTGAGCGTCATCGCGGCCAGCAATAGCGCCTGAACCATGAAGAGCCCCTGGGTCCAGATCAGCACCTTTCGCCGGTCAAGCCGGTCCACCCAGACGCCGGCAAACAGCGCCAGCAGACACGTGGGAATCTGGCCGGCAAAACCGACCGTGCCCAGCATCAGAGCCGAGCCGGTCAGCCGGTAGACCAGCCAGCCGGTGGCGACGCTGTTCATCCACGTGCCGATCAGCGAGATGCTCTGCCCGGCAAAGAAAAGCCGGAAGTTACGATGGCGCAGCGCGCGCCAGGCATGAGAGACGCTGGACAGCGCGCCCAGCTCCACCCCGGCGGCCGCAGCCGCCGTTTCCATCTTCTCTGCTGGCTCCGAATCGCTCAAGAGGGCGCCCTCATTCGCAGTTTATCGTGCAGAGCGTTTCTGAGCGCGATTCCGCGTGACGTTTTCTATCCTTCTGAAAAAACAGATGATGACCAGAAGCAGAAGGAAACGCCAATCGGAGCTTGCCTCTGTCTCTGCGTGTCTTCAGTCACGATAACCGTTTGCATGATTATTATCTGGCCGTTAATTGCGTCAGGGCACGACTTCAGTCGTGCCGAAAGAGCGACAAAAGAACCTTGGGCTTTAGCCCCTGCGTTACTTATTTTCAGCCGTTTGTAACTTCACAGCGGCTAAAGCCGGATTTTTTATTGGTTATGATCGGCACGACTAAAGTCGTGCCCTGACGCATTTTGCTCTATCCATGGAATTTTACAAGAGGTTCACGATCAATCAATTTCATCAATTGATTGATTGCGCCCGCGCGTCTGCCTCAGCGGGCAGACATTTTTCCATGGATGCTGGCGACTCCGCGACGCTGGGGAGTTTTCCGAGCATCACCTGGAAGTGATAGCCCATGACGGCCAGCGTCATGGCCGCGCCCACGCAATGCCGGTAGCGCGTGGCGACGGTCAGCAGAAACTTCCAGTAACTCCAGCGCTGCCGCCCAAAGACTCCCTGGCGGACAATCGAGGTAACAAAGGCGCGCGCATTGCCCACGGTCAGCCAGCGCTGCCCGCTCAGTTTCTCGTCCTGCTTACCGAGTTGCGGCTGGATGCGGCTCAGATATAACTTGACGCGATCATAGTAAGCCTCGCCGGAGTAGATCCTTTTCAGTACCGAGTGATAGCCCTCCATCAGCCGCGCCGCGTCCATGTTCGGCAGAAAATTCAAGTGATCGCCGGTGTTGTCGCCCTTGCCCTCATCCAGAATCCGGCCTTCCTTGCGCAGCCGCCGGAATAACTGGGTTCCGGGCATGGCTTGCAGCAACCCGACCATGGCAATGGGGATTCCGCTCTTCTGGATAAACTCCACCATGCGGTCAAAGATGTCTTCGCGGTCGGTGTCAAAGCCCAGAATAAAGCCGCCCATCACCTGCATTCCATAACTCTGGATGGTGGCCACGCTCTCCAGCAGGCTGCGATGCGTGTTTTGCAGCTTGTTGCAGGCGATCAGGTCCGATTCATCGGGCGTTTCAATGCCCAGGAAGACGGAGACAAAGCCGGCGTCTTTCATCAGTTGCATCAGTTCCGGATCGTCGGCCAGATTCAGCGAAGCCTCGGTATTGAAGTCAAAACAGATCTTGTATTGGCTGCGCCACTCGGCCAGCGCCCGGCATAACTCCTTGGCGCGCGCCTTGTTCCCGATGAAGTTATCGTCCACGATAAACACTGTTTCGCGCCAGCCGGCCGCGTATAACTGGTCCAGCTCGGCCAGCACCTGCGGAATCGACTTGGTGCGCGGCCGCCGGCCGTAGATTTCGATAATGTCGCAGAACTCGCAATTGAACGGGCAGCCGCGCGAGTATTGCACGGCCATGGTCGAGTAGCGGCTCATCTTGATCAGGCTCAGATCGGGCAGCGGACTGGTTTCCATCTCCGGCCTTTCCGCCGCCTGATAAACCGGCTGGGCGGCGCCCGCTTCCAGGTCGCGCGCCAGGTTCGCAATCAAGCTTTCGGCCTCGCCGATCACCACGTGGTCCGCTTTCAACTCGGCCGGCGACAAGCTGCTGGCAATCGGCCCGCCGATCACGGTGCGCAAGCCGCGCGCCCGGCACCGCTCGACGATGGCCGCCAGCGACTCGCGCTGAATGTGCATCGCGCTCAACAGCACCACGTCCGCCCAGGCCAGATCGCGGTCCCGCAATCGCTCGACGTTGGTGTCCACCAGACGCTTTTTCCAGCTTTTCGGCAACAAGGCCGATATCGTCATCAGTCCCAGTGGAGGCTGCGCCGCACGCTTGCCCAAAAACTGGAGGGCATGCTTGAAACTCCAAAATGTATCGGGAAATTCCGGGTAAATCAGCAAAGCATTCACGGGCCACCTCCAGGGAAGAAGAGCGGCGAGTGTGCATACAACTTCAGAACCCGGCTTCGGCTCTTGCTCCATCACATCGAAGCCGGCGCGGCTGCGCCCGAAGCGGACGCTTTGCTTCCCGATTTGATCGTATTTCCCCGCCTGCCGCAAAGCTGTATAAAAGAAACCACTTTCCCGAGTGCGCGGCTCAGGCCGTGTAAGCGCCGATGCGGGTTTCGCGCGCGGTCAGCGCGTCGCAGGAGCGGTCCAGGATTTCGTATTCCTGGTCGTGCTGCTTGCGGAAGGCGCGGAAGGCCTCTTCGCTGGCCCAGCGATCGAGGGTCAGGTAGTTGCCGGGGATGTAGGCGTCGCGCAGCAGTTCCGTGCCCTGATAGTCGGGCGAGGTGCGGAAGAGTTGCGCCCATGCGCCATCGGGCGAATAGGCGGCTTCAAAGCCGGCCACCTTCTCCTCGGCAATCTCGAACTGCCATACAATGACGAACATCGGCAACCTCAATTCTGGCTTTATGGTAGCGCAAGGGGATTGCGATGGCGAAATGCGCCGCACAGCGGATATAGGAATCGCATTTCAAAATGCGGTAATTCTGTTTTTAAAGGGCACGGCTTTAGCCGTGCCGAGAAAGTGGAATGGAAGGAACAGGGCTTCACAGGCTTCGGAAAAACTCGTAAAAAGTATTTTAAGGGGACGCATTGTGTCAGGGCACGACTTTAGTCGTGCCGTAAGTGCTTCAGAATCAATGCGGGCTTCAGCCCCTGAGGGATGTTTTCCGCCAATTTACCCAAAATGCTGCCTTTTTCCGCAGCCTGTAAAGCCCATCGTTTTTCGACTATTACTGCGCCAAGCCTCAGATCTTCTGCAAGTTGGCGAATTTCTCCATCAGCTTTTTCATGCCGTGGCGGGCAAAGAGGACCGTCAGCTTGGCGTCTTCGCCGTCGCCCTCGCGCATGAGGACGGTGCCCTCGCCGTACTTCGCGTGGCGGACGCGCTGGCCCTTCCTGAGATTGGTTGCGCCGCTCGATGTCTTTCCCGGTCTTAAAGGAGGAACCGGCTGCGGCAGAGCGCCCGGCCGTCCGTGGCCAACTGCACCGCCGAAAAAGCGTGCGATATTGTCAATCGAGTTAGGCGATTCCGCGTTTCCCGCATCCGGGCTGGATTCCTTGCGCACGTTGCCGAGGGCTGTCGGCGTCGTCGCCTTTGAAGTCATCCAGGGGGCGACGAAAGGCTTGGAGGAGGCGCGCCGGGAAGTGGCGTCGAAACCTCTGGAGCTGGCGGCCAGGCTTGGAATCTCCTGGCTCTCGTCTTCGTAGTTGAAGTGCCGGTCACCGAAATCGCCAGTCTGGCCCGTGCGGCGGGATGCGCCGAATTTGGAACTGCCGCCGTAGGAGTTCGCGGCGCTGGACCAGGCCGGAGCCGGTGCGCTGAGATTCTCAATCAACTGGCTGGGAACCTCTTCCAGAAAGCGGGAGGGAACGCTCATCTCTGGAGCGTCGTTGCCGTAGCGACGCCGGTAGAGGGCGCGGGTCAAAACAAGAGTGTTCATCGCGCGCGTCATGCCCACATAGCACAGGCGTCGCTCTTCCTCGAGTTCGTCGGGATTGTTCAGCGTGCGCGAATGGGGGAAAAGCCCATCTTCTAGGCCGGCGAGAAAGACGAGGGAGAATTCGAGGCCCTTGGCGGCGTGCAGCGTCATCAGCGTCACGCGGGCGTCTGGATCGATTTTGTCCGTGTCGGAGGCCAGCGCCGCGTTGTCGAGAAAATCGGCCAGGGTTTCGCCGCGGTTTTCGGCGTCGCGGGCAGCGTTGGCCAGTTCCTTCAGGTTTTCAATGCGGCTGAGTGAGTCGGGCGAGCCTTCGGCTTCGAGTGCCTTGATATAACCGGTGCGGTCGATCAGAAAGCGGATCAGCTCGGGGAGGGTGGCGGCGTCGCCGGGTGAACGGAAGGCGCGGTCCTGCCCGTCCGCCGCGACTTCCTCTGGATCGGACTCGAAATCGGGGCTTGGAGGAGCCTGTGTTCCAGCCGCATCCGCGTCTTCATCTTCTTGATTGGCTTCATCTTCCGAGGCCGCTCCGAACTCGAAGCCGGTGTCGGCTTCCTCGTCGGATTCGGCGCTGGCGGCCACGTCGGCCGAGAGTTTGCCGGCAAAGTCGGGGTCCATCATCGCCTGGGCGTCGAGAATCAGTTCGCGGAAGGAGGTGATGGCCATCAGCGCGCGCGTGGGGATCAGCTTGTTGGCAATGGCCGCGCCGAGGGCCTCCCAAGTGGACGTGCCGGTCTCCAGAGCGAGCCGCTCCAGCGTTTCCAGCGAGGTTTTGCCGACGCCGCGCGCAGGCGTGTTGATAACCCGCTGCAAGGCCATCGAATCATTGGGGTTACGAATGAGGCGCAGGTAGCCGAGCAGGTCCTTGATCTCAGCCCGCTCGTAGAAGCTGAAGCCGCCAACCATGGTGTAGGAAATATTGAAGCGGCGCAGCGCCTCCTCAATCAGCCGGGACTGCGCGTTGGTGCGATAGAGCACCGCGCAGCTCTGCACGGCGCTTCCCTCTTTGGTCGAGCTGGACTCGCGCAGGAACTGCCGAATGCGGTTGGCGATGAAGAGCGCCTCGTTTTCGCCGTCGGGGGCTTCGTAGTAGCCGACCAGGGAGCCGCCCTTGCGGTCGGTCCACAGCTTTTTGCCCTTGCGTTGCAGGTTGTTGGCGACCACCGCGCCGGCGGCCTCCAAAATAGTCTGCGTCGAACGGTAGTTCTGCTCCAGGCGGACGATGCGGGCCTTGGGAAAATCCTTTTCAAAGTCGAGAATGTTGCGGATGTCGGCCCCGCGCCAGGAGTAGATGCTCTGGTCCTCGTCGCCGACGGCGCAGACGTTCTTGGCCTCGCCCGCCAGCAGCGTCATCAGCTCGTACTGCGGGCGGTTGGTGTCCTGGTATTCGTCCACCAGCAAATAGCGGTAGCGGCGCTGATAGCGCGCGCGCACATCCGCGGAGACCTTGAGCAGGCGGACAGCCTCCAGCAGCAAATCGTCGAAATCGAGGGCGTTGCACTTGCGCAGTTCGGCCTGGTAGCCCTGGAAAATGTGGGCGACGCGCTCGCTGTTGGGATCCTTTGAGGCCAGGTAGAACTCCTGCGGATCGACCATGTGGTTCTTGGCCCAGGAGATTTTTCCCAGCACCGTGCGCGGGGTCAACTGCTTTATATCCAAGCCCATGCGCTTCATGATCTGCTTGACGATGGCCTGCTGGTCGTTCTCGTCGTAAATGGCGAAGGAGCGGGTGAGGCCTTCGCCATTGACCCTCAGAGCCTCAATGTCGCGGCGCAGCATACGCACGCAGAGCGAGTGGAAGGTGCAGATCAGAGGCTTGGCCAGCGAGGAGTGATCGAGCAGACGCTCGACGCGCTCACCCATTTCCTTGGCCGCCTTGTTGGTGAAGGTGACGGCGAGGATCGAGTCGGGAGCGACGCCCTTTTCGCGGACCAGCCAGGCGATACGGCTGGTGATGACGCGGGTTTTGCCCGAGCCGGCTCCAGCCAGAATCAGCAGGGGGCCTTCCGTGGCCTCGACGGCGGCGCGTTGTTCAGGATTCAGTTTTTCAATCAGCGGATGCAAAAGGCAAGTCCAGATGGGAAGGGTCCGGTCTCCAGTGTACCGTCCGGGGGGCGCGAGTTGCCGGATGCGGAAACGCTGTGGACTGAAGATGAGGACCTGGCGGGGGATAACAGCAATTCTAAATGGGGAATTGCGCGGCATTCCTCGCCCTTCGCTGGTGGCGCTAGCGTTCGCTCCGCCCCTACGGGGGGGGACCTTCTCTTTGCCTCTTACCCAGGGCTGCGCTACGCTTGCCCTGGGCTATTTTCGATGGCTCCGTTGAAAGTCATGTGCTACGAACCGCAAGTGACCCGAAAGGTCATGGGTACTCCCTCCTAAATCTCCGACCTACCCCCCCCACCCATATTTTGGAAGCAAATTCCTTGTTTTCTTTAGCTTACGGGCATACGTTCGCTGTAAAATCGTCAAAACAAATAAGTTACGCGCAAAATATTCCAAGTAAAGGAGTTATGAGAAATTTTGGCCTCAGCCGACAGCTTTCGGTTGGAAGTAGGCGCGAAGACTCCTGGGATCATTGTGCGACAAAGTAAAGGAATCATCTGCAGGCACCCGGCACCAGCTTCGTTGAAAGTCATATTGCACGAGCCGACTTTCATGCCTGAGAGCGGCCCGCAGAGCCATGGGTACTCCCTCCGGGAGCAGACCAATGAGCTGCTCATTGAATAACCGATCTCAATGTCCATTTGGAATTGCTGGAAGATAATGTACATTTTGTACAAAATGTACATTTAGGGTAGACTGGCTGTATGCCAACCGTCTCCGCTACTCACGCCAAACAGAACTTCGCCGCCATGCTCGACTTGTCGCAGCGCGAACCGGTAGTGATTCAGCGCCATGAGCGGGATATTGCCGTGCTGATCTCGACCGACGAGTACGAAAAAATCCACCAGTTGCGAGTGCAGGAATTACTGCGGCTGACCGAGGAAACCGGTCGATACGCCGAATCCAAGGGAATGACTGACGAACTGCTTGAGCAACTCCTGGCGGATAAGGGATGAGGCAGCGAATTGTCATCGACACGAACGTCTATGTGAGCCGTCTGCTTCACCCTTTCTCCGTTCCAGGACGAGCGATTGCCAAGGCCCTGCAAGAGGGCAGCACATTGGTGTCGATCGCCACCTGGACGGAATTGCAGACAGTGCTAAAGCGCGCAAAATTTGCTCCATATATTCAGCCTGGAAGCGTCGAGCCATTTCTTGAAGACGTTCTTTCAGTCGCCATCCAAATTGACATTTCCACGCCCATCCGCGCCTGCCGCGACCCGCGCGACGACAAGTTTCTGGACGTGGCCGTGCATGGCCGCGCCGATCTGATTGTGACCGGCGACCGGGACCTGCTCGACCTCAATCCCTTCCATGGAATTGCGATTCTGACGCCGGCCGAGTACCTGGGACGTGGGTAGCGGGCCGGAATAGAACGGCTACACTATGAGCTTGCTCACGGAATCCCAATGCGACGCGCTCGACGTGGTGCTGGTTTCGCCGCGCAATCCGCTGAATATCGGCGCGGCGGCGCGGGCGATGGCCAATTTCGGCTTCCGGCGGCTCGCGGTGGTAGCGCCCTACGCGCCGATGTGGCGCGAGGCCCGCTCGGCGGTGGGCGCGCCGGAGATTCTGCTGCAGGCCGCGGAAACCGCGACGCTGGGCGAGGCCGTGGCCCAGGCGACACTGGTCGTGGGCACCGGAACCCTGACCTATCGCAAGCCGGAGCAGAGGGTGGTGGCGCTGCCCGATCTGGCTCCGCTGGTTGCGCGGGAGATGGCGCATGGTGGGCGCGTAGCAATGGTTTTTGGCCCGGAAAAAAGCGGACTGACGCGCGACGACCTTTCCTATTGCCACATTCTGGTCGAGATTCCCACCGACGCCCGCCAGCCCTCGATGAACCTGGGCCAATCCGTCGCTGTCTGCCTCTACGAGCTTTCCGCGCGGATTGATTCTGTTGGGGTAACGGACGGGCCGAAGCCCTCGCCCATCCCGGACGCGCCTCTTTCCTCCGCGCCCTCGGGGCACTTGGATTTGCTGGCCGGAGTGGTGGAAGAAACAATGCAGGCGTCCGGCTACTCGCCGCGCGCGATGCGGGCGGCCAACCGGCACGATCTGCGCCTGCTGCTGCGTCGGATCGGCCTGCAGGAGCGGGATTTGCGGCGTATTCTCGGGCTTTTCCGGCACATTTTGTGGCGGCTGCGGCCTGCTCCGGAGGGCGGCAAAAGGGCCAACTGAAGGTTTTTTAATATTTCTTCTTAGACCCAGGTGCAAAATGCTGATAAAGTGTGGCAGATAGGTTTCGTCGGTGCTTTTGAGGCATTTGCAAAATTGCTTTCAGGCCCTGATGCATCTCGTTGTATCAATGGAATTTGCAAGAGGATTATTGTGGCATATATTTGCTTTCTTCCGCGTTTTCTTTCGGCTTCGGGACGGTTCGCCGCAGTGGCTTGCTGTGTGATGCTGGCGTGTGCGTTTTCCACGCAGGCGCAGCAACCGGCACAGCCAACAACGTCCGATGCCGCTCAACCGCCTACTGCTCAAGCAGTTGAGCCGGCGGCTGCTTCCAATGCGCAATCCGCACCGCAGGCGCAGTCAGCCCCACCGCAGGTGGCCGGCGACATTACGCCGGAAGAACTGCGGCAAATGCTGGTGGGCAAGCCGCTCTACCTGCGCGGTGGCTACCTGGACAATAGCCTCAGCTTCGACGAGCACGGCCGCCTCATCGGGCACTCCCCGCAGGGCTCTTACACGCTCTGCGCCATCCAGATCAGTAAGGTGAGCCTCAACAAGCACAAGGTTAAGCTGGAGGGCATCCGCTACGGCCTGCACTTCGCGGGACAGCTTGCCGGCGAAGACCCCAGCAAGGCCCTGGACCGGGTCAGAATCACGCCCAAGAAGAAGGTGGTCAAAATCACCATTGACCGGGAGATCGTGGCCAAGCCCAAAAAGACGGAAGGCAAGAAAGCCCGGCCAGCGAATGAGACTCCGGCCGCGCCGTTGGTTCCACCGCAGGCAGCCAGCAGCGTGACCACAACGGCTTCTCCGGCACACGCGGCCAGGGCGCTCAGGGACGCCCTCGATCAGATCTTCGCCCCCAAGCTGGATGAGCGCATGATCGCCGCAATGCCTGAATTTTGGCAGCTCTACTATCAGGCCGCTGCACATAAGGCCGATTACCGGCCAAGCGATCCGGCCGTGCTGCGCCAGAATACGGTGGATCGGAAGGCGCGGCTGCTGACTAAGTTCGAGCCGGACTCGAATGAATTCGCGCAGCAAAATGGCGTGGCCGGCATGACGGTTTATCACGTCGTCGTCGGCGAGGATGGCAAGGCGCAGCAGATCGCCGTCAGCCGTCCCATTGGCTTCGGGCTGGACGAAAACGCGGTCGAAGCAATCCGCAAGGCCAGCTTTGAGCCGGCCATCAAGGATGGCAAGCCCGTTCCCGTGCTGGTGGACCTGGTGGTGCAGTTCCGCATTTTTTCCAAGCGCACAGCCGTTGCCAGCGTGGCCGATCCAAACGGGAAGGCAACCGAATCAGCGCTTCCCGGGCCTTACGGCGTTTCGCATCCATAGAATCGTTCCCGGCGGCGAGAATCGATCCCGGCGGCAAGAAGCGGTCCCAGCGGCGCAGTTCTTCGCCGCTGCTGGCATCGAATTCGATGAGCGAAAGCGGTTTCCTGGTTTGCCCGGTACGCGCAAATAGTGCATAATGTGATGTTTTCTCTGGCAAAAGTCTATACGGCGGTAGTAACTTCAGAATAGGCTGGTGGAAGATGCCGCCGCTGGCCGATTCAACCACTTTTCTAGCAAGAAGTTGCAACCGATGACACTGCGCCTCTTCAATACGCTTACGGGACAACTGGACGAGCTGACTCCTTCAGACGGCAAGACCTTCCGTATGTACGCCTGCGGACCTACCATTTACGACTACGGCCACATCGGCAACTTTCGCACCTTTCTGCAGGTGGACGTGCTGCGGCGCTTCCTCAAGCTGACCGGCACGCGCGTGCGCCATGTGATGAACATTACCGATGTGGACGACAAGATCATCCGCAACGCGGCGGCGGCCGGCATTCCCATCGGCGAATACACGGCGCGCTATGAGAAGGCGTTCTTTGACGATCTGGACGCCTTGCGCGTTCAGCGGCCGGAAGAGATTCCGCACGCCACCGAGCACATTCCGGAGATGGTGAAGCTGATTCAGCGGCTGGCCGAGGCCGGCGCGGCCTACCAGACCGAGGACGGGAGCTGGTACTTCCGCATCGCGGCCTTCCCGGAGTACGGCAAGCTCAGCAAAAAGGATCTCTCCGGGATGGAAGACGGCGTCCGCATTGACCTGGACGAGTACGAGAAGGACTCGGCCCGCGATTTTGCGCTGTGGAAGGCGGCCAAGCCCGGCGAAACCTCGTGGGATACGCCGATCGGCCGCGGCCGGCCCGGCTGGCACATCGAGTGCTCGACCATGTCGATGGCGTACCTGGGCGAGAGCTTTGACCTGCACGCTGGCGGCGAAGACCTGATTTTTCCGCATCACGAAAACGAAATTGCGCAGAGCGAGAGCGTGACCCACAAGCCCTTTGCGCGCCACTGGATGCACGTGCGCTTCCTGTTGGTGGACGGCAGGAAAATGTCCAAGAGCGAGGGCAATTTCTATACGCTGCGTGACCTGCTGCTGAAGGGTTTCAAGGCCACGGCGATCCGTCTGGCGCTGATTTCCGTGCCCTACCGGCATCAGCTCAACTTCACCTTCGACGGCCTGATCGAGGCCACCAGCGCCATCGAGCGGCTGCGCACCTTCAAGCAGCGGCTGACGACGGGCCGCTTTGCGGACGGCGAAACCCCCGTGCTGCAAGCGGAAGCCCGCAAGGCGCAGGACGATTACATTGCCGCGCTCTCCAACGACCTGAACACCGCCGAAGCCCGCGCGCCAATCTTCGACCTGCTGCGCGCCGCCAACTCGGCCCTCGACCAGAATGAACTGAAGGCCGGCGACCGGGATGCGATTCTGGCCGTTTTGGCCAGCTTTGACGCGGTCTTTGACGTGATCGAGGACCGCGACGCCGAAATCACGCGCCGCGCCGTCGAGTGGGCCAAACAGGAAGGCCGCCTGGCCGATGTGGCTCCCGAGCTGCTGGCTGCGCAGGCGCTCACCGATGAGGCCATAGAGGCGCTAGTGACCGAGCGAACGCTGGCCAAAAAGCAGCGCAACTTCGCCCGCGCCGATGCGATTCGTAACGAATTGGCGGAAAAGAGCGTGGTCCTCGAAGACTCCAAGGACGGCGTGCACTGGAAGCGAAAATAATGCGGACCGGCGTAACAACCTCTGGTTCTGGCGAAAGCAAGGTTTTGAAAGGGCACGGCCTTAGCCGTGCCGTAAATGGTTGATAAAAGACGGCGGGCTTTACAGAATGCGGAAAAATCGTAGAACGTGTTTTAAACGACCGCTTTGTGTCAGGGCACGACTTTAGTCGTGCCGAAAGTACCGCAAATTCAGCGGGGCTTTAGCCCCTGAGGTCAAAACCATATAGGCCTAATTAGCAATTGGGAGATCAGACCGAGGAGGTTCCCATGGAAGCCAACGAAGCCCAGGAGTTGCAGGAACACGCCGAGCACGCGGCCAGTGAGCGGACGCTGCGGCCGGTCGCCTTCACGATGAGTCTGGTGGCCGTGCTGGTGGCCATCGTTACTGTGCTCGGCCACAGCACGCACACGGCGGCAGTTCTCGACCAGAACAAGGCCACAGACCAGTGGAATTACTATCAGGCGCACAAGATTCGCGCCAACGACACACAACTGGCCGCCGATCTGCTCAGCGTGGTGAAGATTGACGACAAGAATGCGGCGCAAAAACTCGCCCAGTCCTATGCCGACCACCAGGCGAAGTGGGCCGGAAGCCTGAAGGAAGAGCAGGGAAAGGCCGAAGCGCTGGAGGCCAGGGTCGAAAAGGATGAAGCGCGCGCCAAATACTACGATCTCGGCGAAGTGCTGCTGGAGATCGGCATGGTGATTACCTCGATCACGCTGCTAACCCGCAACCGCGCCTACTGGTTTTTTGGCCTGGCATTTTCCGCGGTGGGCGTGGCGGCGGCGATTGTGGGACTGCTGGTCAAGTAGCGCCTTGAGAGCCAACGCCGCGCGCTTCCCGCGAAAAATGGGTCCCCACATCTGACGCTCCTGAGCGCAGCCGAAGGACCTGCATTTTCTTATCGCGCCAAATGTGGGAAACGGCTGATTCCGCCGCAATCATCGATTGTGCTAGACTCGCATCCAAATGAAAGCCCGCCTATTTACTGTGCTTCTGGCCCTTTGCTCCGTGCCTCTCCTGGCGCAAACGCATACCTTTTCCACGACGGTCCAAACGCCTGTTCAGAATCGCGTCGCCCAGACACACACCAGCGACTTCGGCTTCAGCTATAGCCTTCCGCTGGACTGGGAAATCGTGGACATAAAACCCATGCTTCCGGCCATAAGACAGAAGGAGACGGAAGCCGCGACCAGCGGGGCGGAAAAGAAGGGCATTGCCTGCACGCAAATTGCGTTGGTGGCGAAAAATGGCAATCCTTCCTCCATCTCCGTCATTGACGCAATGGCCGTTCCCTATTCCTGCTTTGGACGACAGCTTACGGACGCAGATATCCCCAGCCTTGCAAAGGGCATTGCGGAAGGCCTGAAGAGACTCTTTGTGGTTTCCGACACCGTTTCCAGCTCTTACAAGCTGGGCGCGCACAGTCTTTGGATTGAACGCGCTCACGGCAGCGTCATTGCCCGCCCCGATGTCAAACGCACGTTAGAGATAACGTGCAGCCTGCTTCAAAAGGGCGCCGTCTGCTGGATGGCTCAGGCCGCCGACCAGGAAAGCCTGGAGACCTTCGAGCGTGGCGCGGTGACGCTGGACGGCGAGGCCGCGCCGGCGCTGGTCCCAGCCAACGCCTTTCAAGAAAAGCAGACCATCAAGACAATTAAGCTGGGCACCGGATCCGGGAGTCCAGAAAAACGCTGACGAGCCGGATAGAGATTCTCCTAGCCCTCCGCGGGCGTCGAAGCCACCGGCTCCGCGGGGATCTCTGGCGTGGGCGGCGCAGTTGGCGCCGGGGCGGCGTCGCGCAGACGAACAACCGCGTCTGCCTGGGCGCCTTTCTGGCCCTGGACGATATCGAACTCAACGTCATCGCCCTCTTTCAGCGTTTTATATCCGTCCAACTGAATTGAAGAGTAGTGGACGAATACATCTGGCCCGTCTTCACGGCCAATGAAGCCGTAGCCTTTGGCGTTATTGAACCACTTGACCTTTCCCTTGTACTGAGCCACAGGTTCCTGCCTTTCTTGCACCCTGTGCGGTGCGGTGAGCAATGAGCTGGGGAAGCTCACCGAATTTCCATTTTGTATTATGACGCCAAAACTCCGGGAAAGGTTCCCAAATATTTGCACAAAAATACCGCATTATGAGACAAGGCTGGCTGCCGGAGAGCCGAACACGCGGGAAAGATGGCCTGCGCAAGGCCATCTTTCAGCCATTACTTCCCGTGTTTGCCCGCAATCTTGCGCGCATACAAGAGCACGCCGCTCAGCGTCTTGCCGTCCAGAATCGCGCCCTTGGCAATCAATTTGAGCACCTCGGAAAGCTTCACCAGGCGAATTTCGATCTTCTCGTCAAACTCCGGATGGGCCGCGCCGGCCACCAGGCCTTCGGCCAGGAAAACCTGCATGGTTTCACTCACAAAACCGGGGCTGGCATAATACTTGACCAGCGGCTTCCACTTTTTGGCCTGGTAGCCGGTCTCCTCTTCCAGTTCCCGCTGCGCGCCAGCCAGGGTGTCCTCGCCGGGTTCCAGCTTGCCGGCTGGCAGCTCCCACAGAAACTGGCCGGCGGCATAGCGGTACTGCCGCTCGATCACGATCCAGGGGTCGTGCTTGCTGCTGGAGTTATCAACGGCCAGGATGACGACGCTACCGCGATGGCGGATCACTTCGCGGGTCACTTCCGTGCCGCCCGGCTCGATGATCTGGTCGCGCACCACCTGGAAGACCTTCCCCTCAAAAACCGTCTCGGAGTTCACCAGATGCGCCGACTCTTCGACCGCCGACTGGAGCGCCTTGGCCACTTTCTTCGCCTTGGGTTTCAGGGCTTTTGCTGTCTTCGGCTTCAGGGCCTTCTTCGCCCTGGGCTTGACGGCCTTCTTGATGGCCTTCTTCTCTTTCGGCTTCGCAGTCTTCGCGGCTTTTGCTTTCTTGGGCATCTCTATCTCTCCTCGGGGCGCAATCATGCGCAATTAGATAAAGAGTATACGCATCCTACGACCGCGGCATGAATTTCTTGCCCTGCCTCCACAAACTGGCCGCAAGACTCAGGCTTCCAAACGCAGCTATAGTAGATACAGATTTCCGAATGCTGCGATTTCTGCGATTTTCGATTGCTGGCTGGCTATTCGCCTGGGCGATTTTTCCCGTTCAGGCGCGGGCCGTCAACGGCCTGCTCGGCCACCGCCAGCCGCCCTTGCAGGAGACGGGCTTCCTCAACCGCACCCTTGAATTGCATGGCGCAACCTACCACTTCCAGGTCTATCTGCCCGAAAACTTTCGCCGGGATGACCACCGGCAATGGCCGGTGATTCTCTTTCTGCATGGGCGCGGCGAGCGCGGCTCAGAGGGAATGTGGCAGACGCAAAACGGGCTGCCGCAGGCGGTGCGCGACCATCCGGAACGCTGGCCGTTTGTCATCGTGATGCCGCAGTGCCCGCTCTCCCGCTACTGGACCGATCCAGAGATGCTCACGATGGCTTTGGGCGCGCTGGACAGCGAAACCGCCGAATTCCACCTCGACCCGGAGCGCACCTATCTTTCCGGCCTCTCGATGGGCGGCTACGGCGCCTGGGAGCTGGCGCGCTTCCACCCGCGTCGCTGGGCGGCGGTGGCCATTGCGGCCGGCGGCATCTTTTGGAGCTATCAGCCGGAGCGCTGGCAGCAGGCCGCGACGCTGCCCGCCGAGTATGCCCGCGCGCTCGGCCGCACGCCGGTCTGGCTCTTCGAGGGCAGCAATGACAACGTCGTGGTTCCGCGCCAGAGCGAGCTGATGTTTGAGGCGCTCAAGGCCGACGGCGGCCATGTACGGCTCTGGATCTACCAGGGGCTGAAGCATGACTGCTGGACCCGCGCCTACAATGAGCCGGAGCTGCCGCGCTGGCTGCTGATGCACCGCAACGACGCCAAAGGGCGCGCCGAGTGGAATGTCTTTGCCGAACGGCTGAGCATTCCGCTGCACCCGCCCGCTATCAAGCTGAGCCCGGCCGCGCTCGACGCGCTTACCGGCGAGTACCGCGACGCACGCGGCCATGACGCGGCGATTCTCTTCCGCCAGGGCGACCGCTTCTACGAGAAGAACTCGTCGGGTGACGTTTCCGAACTGGCCGCTGAGACGCCCAGCATCTTCTTTTACCCCAACGGATCGAGCCTGACCCGGCTCATCTTCGAGCGCAATGCCGAGGGCCGCGTCACGGCCGCCATCTTCCGCGACGACCGCCACGAAGAGCGATTGGAAAAGCGCGTTTCCGGCCGCTAGACCGCTTGAAGTTGTACCAAAGCTGGGTGCCCCAGGTCCCGCTTTTGGGACCTGGGATACCACGAATTCAATGGTGCGAAATCATCCGGTCAAACGCCGGGGAAAACTGTGGGGCCCCCTCCATTTCGCGTTTTTTGCGAAATGGGTGGGAAGCCTCGAACGCCGGGTGCCCCATATCTGCCGCGCATTTTGCGGCAGATGTGGGGCACCACAAACGCCAGGCCGAAGACCTTACCGGGACAGAATCCGGCGCAAATCCTCGCGCTTGGCGGCCGCCTCGTTGACCGTGTTCTCCACCTTGCCGAGCACCTTCTGCACCTGGTCGAGATAGCCGGGCAGCGCATTCCACCAGGCGAGCAATGTCTCCTGCTGGTCAAGCAGCGCCAGGGCCGTGCCCGAGGCCGCGGCCACCATCCCGGCGCGGCGCTCGCCGGCCAGCAGCAGCAAGCCGCCCGCCACCAGCGTTCCACCCGCCGCGTATGCAATCCAGTCCCCGTCTTCGGACGTGACAGCGCCCGGCGTAATCGGAATTTCATTCTCTGGTTGTGAAAGCGGAACAACCACCATGTTGCCTCCTTCTGCCCCGGACAGCGGCCGGGGATCGTGCATCCAGTATCACCCTAAAATGCGGCCCATGCGCCAGCCGCCGGAATCAAAACCTTCAGTCCAGGTCGAACTCACGCAGCGGCTTGCCGTCGGGGGCATCCTTGGCCTTGCGCAGCGCTTCGGCAAACTTCTTCTCGAAGAGATCTTCCTTGTTCTTCTCCGCATCCACCGACTGGCGGAAGAGCGACTCCTTGCGCTCATCGCGCTCGCGCATCGCCTGGGCCGCCGTCTCCAGGTTCTCGAAGGTCCGCTTCTGCGGCGCAGGGGTATGGCTCACCACCAGGCCGGTGGCCACATCAATCTTCAGCATCGCCCCGCAATCCGGGCACGCAACCTCGAACGTTTTTTTCTTCGCTTTGGCCATTTTTGCCCTGGGAGAATTGTATGTGTTTGCGGCGCGGATTGCATAGAGGAAGGGGACGATTGCTGTACTCATTTGCACCCATGGGCGTATTCTGGGCGGGCTGAAAAACTCATTACTTCTCGTTCGATCAAACGGAGACCAATGAAAAATTGGATCGCAAGAACGCTCATTATGATGGCGTTTGCGCTGGCGGCTTTTTCGCCGCTCAGCCGGGCGCAACAGCCGATTGCCGGCGATTGGCTGGGAACGTTGAATGCTGGCGGCGCGCAGCTTCACCTCGCGCTGCACATCACCGCCGCCCAGGACGGCAGCCTCAAGGCAACATGGGACAGCATCGATCAGGGCGCTAACGGCCTCCCGATTAACGCCATCTCGCTCAAGGATTCCAAGCTGAGCTTCTCCGTCGATGCGGCTCATATCAGCTACGAAGGCACGGTCAACAAGGATGCGACGAAAATCGACGGAACCTGGACACAGGGCCAGCCACTTAAACTCGACTTCAAGCGCGCGCCCGCGAAAGCCGCAGCCGCGCCCTCTGACATCGATGGAAGCTGGCTGGGAACGCTCGACGCGGGCGCTTTCAAGCTGCGCATCGTCTTCAAAATCGTCAACACACAGGACGGCCTGACCGCGCAGTTGCAAACTCCCGACCAGGGGCCGGCATGGCGTTCAGCGACTTCCGTCACGCGCAGCGGCAATTCGCTCGCCATCGCCGTCAACGCGATTCAGGCGACGTTTGAGGGCAAGATCGCCGCGGACTTGAACTCCATCGAGGGCACATTTACACAAGGAGGCCTGTCACTGCCGCTCGCGCTGAAGCGAATCAAGGATCAATCCGAAGTGGAGCCGCCCCGACGCCCGCAAACTCCGGTCAAGCCCTACCCGTACCGCGAAGAGGATGTGACTTACGCCAACAAGGCCGCGGGCAATACGCTGGCGGCCACGCTGGCCATTCCGCAGGGCAAAGGGCCGTTTCCCGCCGTGCTGCTGATCTCCGGCTCCGGGCCGAATGACCGCGACGAAACCCTCTTCGGCCACAAGCCGTTTCTGGTTCTCTCCGACTATCTGACCCGCAGGGGAATCGCCGTGCTGCGCGCCGACAAGCGCGGCATCGGCAAATCCACCGGAGACTACGCCCACGCCACCACAGCCGACTTTGCCACCGACGCCGAGGCGGGCGTGGCGTTTTTGAAGACGCGCTCCGAAGTGGACTCGCACAAAATCGGGCTCATCGGCCACAGCGAGGGCGGCGTCGTTGCGCCGATGGTGGCGGCCAGGAACTCCGACGTTGCCTTTGTCGTGCTGCTGGCCGGCTCCGGCGTGCCGGGAGATCAGATCATTGTGGAGCAGACGCGCCTGCTCGCCGAAGCCGCTGGCGTAAGCAAGGAAAAAGCCGCAGAAGCCGCCGTCCAGGAGCGCGAATTGCTGGCCTTAGTGGAAGCGGAAAAGGACGTGGCCGCGCTCGACAAGAAATTGCGCGAAAAACTTGCCGCCGGTGGAGTGCCGGAGGCCCGGATCGACGCGTCGATTAAAGAGATCACGTCGCCGTGGTTCCGCTACTTTCTCGCCTACGATCCGGCAACGGCGCTTGGCAAGCTCACCTGTCCGGTGCTGGTTCTCAATGGCTCAAAGGATTTGCAAGTTCCGCCCGCGCAGAATCTTCCCGCCATTCGCAAGGCGCTGGAAGCAGGCGGCAACAAGCATTTTGAGATCGACGAGCTGCCCGGCCTGAACCACCTTTTCCAAACGGCGAAGACCGGCGCACTGGCCGAGTACGCGCAGAGCGAGGAGACCATCTCGCCAGTGGCGCTGGACAAGATTTCCGGCTGGATTCTGAAGCAGTAACGGTAGTTCGCCCGCCAAAGCGAGCCCGCAACCTTTGCCGTATGCGACTGGGCGCGCCATCCTTACGCAAAAAAGGACCCGCGAAATACCGCGGGCCCTTTTTGTTTACGATCACACTACGGATTACTTGACCGTCAGCACAAAGCTGGTCGAGTGCGAAGTCGAGGTGACGCCGTTGCTGCTTTGCGCGGTGACGCTCACGGTGTAGGTTCCGGCCGGGGTTGCGGGATTCGGAGACGGGCTGTGGTTTTTGTATCCGTAGCGCGGATTGCAGCCGGTGGTTCCCAGCATGGTCACAAGGCCAACCATGGCCACCAGCGAAAGCCGCGCGAGCCATTTGCGGCGGCGCGTTCCCCAGGCAAGACCGCCCAGGCCCAGAACGCCGGGCAGCAGAAAGCCCCAGGCAATGGGAGCCGGAGCCTGCCCTGGCCGGCTTGCCGGCGAAATCGAGGTGGTGGAAGCCGCATAAGTCTGAATCACCATCGAGCTGGTGAGCGGTTTCGTGGGGGTCGAGGTCGAAAGGATTTCCAGTCTTTCCGGGGTAGGCGTGCAGGAGGCATTGTCGGAAAGGCCAGAGCAGGAAAGCGTGACGAACATGGGCGCTGTCAGCGTGGCGTTGTTTTCCGGCGTAACCGAAATCACAATCGTTCCCGCATTGCCAGCCGTCAGCGAAAGCGTGGCCGGCGAAACGGAAACCGTAAAATCGGCTGCGGCGGTGGCAAGAGCATGCACCGTTTCCGTTGGGGAGACCGAGGCCTGATGGGCGTCATCGCCGTCATAAGCCGCGCTCAACTGGTGATCGCCCGCCGACAGGTCAAGCGCCGCCGTGGCCTGGCCCTTGGCGTCCAGCGCCACGCCAGCCAGTTGCTTGCCGTTATCCTTAATGGCGACGGAGCCAGCGGCCGGCAGCCCGTCTTCGCCCGTGACGGCAATCGCCACCGTGGCCCGCGTGTGTCCGCCCTGGTCGCGGGTTTCCGCGCTCAGCGTGGTCTGCGTGGCCAGGGCCTGCGCGTGCGCCGCGACCACTGACAGCGCGGGCAACGCCAGCGCGATACTCAATCCTGCAACCAACTCAAGCCGCGGACCGCGGCGAAAAATGCCTCTCACGTGCGCCTGCTCCAAGAATCAGAAATTGTCTGCCAGCCTCTACGCCAGCATAGAGCTATATTGTATCCGGCGTGGGCGGACCGGGGCCATGCCTCGCCGCTTCTTTGACGCAATCGAGGGAGAATGGTGCTCCCCTGGCGGCCAAAGTTCTAAAATAAAGCACCATGATCGCTCATCTGCGCGGCCAACTGATTCACAAGGAGCCCAGCCAGGCCATTGTCGAGGCCGGCGGGGTGGGCTACGACGTCACCATCTCCGTGCCTACCTTCACGGCGCTGCCCGCAGTGGGCGCAGAGACCGCGCTGCACATCCACACCCAGGTCAGCGCGGATCAGATTGCCCTCTTCGGCTTTCTCGACCGCGAGGAGAAGCGCCTCTTCGAGCGGCTGATTACCGTCGGCGGCGTGGGGCCAAAGCTGGCGATCAAGATGCTGAGCGGCCTGTCGCCGGAGCGGACCGTGCAGGCCATTCGCGGCCAGGACCACGCGCAACTGACGCGCATTCCCGGCGTCGGCAAGCGGCTGGCCGAGCGGCTGGTGGTCGAACTCAAAGACAAGCTCGACGACTTTGCCGTGGCGCCTTCCGCCTCGCCCTCGGTGCGTGGAGCAGCCGTGGACGACGTGCTTTCCGCGCTGGTCAATCTTGGCTACCAGCGCCCCGCCGCCGAGAAGGCCATCGAACAGGCCGTGGCCAAGGAGAAGGCCGTCGCCGCCGACTTCGACGCGCTCTTCCGCGGCGCGCTGAAGGTGATCCGGTAGCGGCGATGATGGGGCTGGAATGGATCGGTTTTATCGGTTGCGGAAGCGAATAAGAAGGCCCGGGCCTGAAGGCCGCGTTTTTAGGACGATTGATTCAGGGGACCCCACTGCCCCTGCTCCGTTGAAAGCCATGTGGTACGAACTGGCATACAGGCCCGAAAGGCCATGGGGTTTCCCTCCCGAATCTCCGGCCTACCCCCACCCCTATTTTGGGAGCAAATTCCTTGTTTTCTTGAGCTTACGAACATGGTTGCGCTGTAAAATCGTCAAAACAAAGAAGTTATCCGCAAAATCGTCCAAGTAAAGGAGTTATGCGCGGTTTTGGCCCCAGCCGACAGCTTTCGGCTGAAAGAAGGTGTGAAGGCTCCTGGAATCATTGTGCGACGAAGTACGGAAATCATCTGCAAGCCACCTGCGGTGGGGCAGCCGCTCGCTTTTCGCTCGCATGGACATTCCTGCTCTCCCCACATCTGCCGCACAGAACGCGGCAGATGTGAGGCACCCAGCGGGCTGGCTATCGAATTGGCTTTACAGGCGCGGAAAAAGGGCTGTCTTCGAGCTAAAGCCCAAAATACATTCCTCAGGACCTAAAGGACCGTTGATTTTGCGACACTTACGGCACGACTAAAGTCGTGCCCTTTCAAAACATCGGGTTTCTCCGCAGCTTGTTTAGCCACGGGCTTTTTGTACGTTGAGCGAAGAAGAAGGCCCGGGCCTGAAGGCCACGCGTTCGGGCCGATTTATTCAGGGGAATCCGGTCCAAAGCTAAGGCACGAAGTCCTACCATTTAAACTCCGCCTCGCTCAAGATGTCCTTAATCTTCTTTCTTGCCACGGATGTAACTTTTGGAACAGATGCGGTAGAAGGCGCAGTAGGAAGAGTCTTCTTGAGAGCTGCAAGGAAATCAGAACCTTTGGCTACGATGTCTGGATTATCCTCGTCCTTCACTTGTTTTCTATAAGCATCAAGAACTGTCTTGTAGGAAGACTGCAATTTCTCCTGCGTAAGCTGCGATGATGTAATATCATACACTTCGTCAATAGTCGGCGCAGCATATCCGATGATGCTGCAAACGACATGATACGACACATGAAAAAGAATATTGTGTCGTTCTCCAAGGTCGATTTCTGAAACAGAATTTATAAATTCTGCAACCTTTCTTACAATCAGAACCGCCTTCAGATAGGAGCGAAGTTCTACCAGCTTTGCCTTCTGGCGCGGCCTGAACAATAATTTATTTTTCTCCCCCGTCTTCCCATCTCCGCCAATATAGCTTCCAGGTCTCCCCCTTGCATCATCTGGACGATGCAAAAGAACAGCGATGGCTGCTTGTGCGACTTCGTTAAGCGAGATTATCTTAGTGATTTCTTTCCCCTGGTCCTTATAAAAACCTGGGCGTCGGTCGTAGAAAAACCCTTGAGCCTTGAACAAATCCTCAATATCCCTATGAACTTCTCCAGTAAGCACAAGCGTCGATGATTTAATTGGGTTCTGATTGTTGGTTGCTCGAATAATTTTGTCCCTAACAGCATCGTCAGCAACCGGAATCAGCTTAACAATGACAGTTCGTGTCTCATTAGAGGTCGGTTTGTGTTCCGAAAAGTGTCCAAAGATTTGACGGGAAGTTTGGAGACCGTTCACGACCTGAGCATCTTCCAAGGACAGGTTGAAAGCGTCGATTGGGCTAATGCTTGCGCAAGTAATCGTCACTCCATTATTGAGCTGCCAGAAATCGGGAGTTCCACCATCGTCTAATGCGGCCCTCATCTGTCGATTTACAGACGTTTTTCCTTGATTTCCCCTGACGTTTGATTCGAAGATTAATTCATCTAAGGCACCGCTTTCGTCTTTTAGAAAATTAAAATAATCCTGTAGTTTAACAATCCCCAAATACCCTTTACCGATAGGGATAGGTTGACTATCCCATGTTAACTGCCTAGTTTTTTGTCTCCGTTTTCTAACGTAGGCGAGTAGGGCGCAGGAGTCGATAGGATAAAGGTTTACGCTATCGTTGGAGTTATCTGTACCGCGATGCTTGTGGACTATTTCAATAAGCCGTTTCATTGCTGCTTTGCCAGCGGCATTGAGCGTATCTTCATCCCCGCGGGTGACGTAGTAGAACTCTAGATGCAGAGATGGAAAATTACCCGCAGCAGACAAGTAGGTTTTTTTGAAAGCATTTATTATGGAAACCAAGTGGGAATGATATTTTTGCGCCAGTTTTTTACCAGATAAATCTGTGATTAGCAAAAGGTCATCGGCGAAATGTGCCATTTTGTCAATATCATCGGGCTTAAATCCCGTATCGCTTCTTGAGGACTTAACTTGAAATACCATGACCCGAATCGTATCGATTCCGCTTACTGGAGTCATTGCTTCATCTGTTATTAAGGTATTTGCTTTGCCAGCCAGGCAATAAACTGCGTCAATGCCGCCGTCATTGGAATCGTCTGTAATGCCGTATTGCACCTGTTCGTCGGTAAGCGTATAGCTCTTAGTAATATGTTCAACAGCGTAGTACAGAAAGGGCTCGACGGTTATGCCTGATGCTCGTTCCTGCTTCCACGCCTCAAAGTTGGAGTCAAGCGCCAAGACCTCATGCTCGCTCATATGAAAAGCCTCCTCCGCAAAGTGAACTAATTGTACGCCGACGTTGTTCATTGATGGAACTAGATGCCTCTGCGTTCTTTCTATTCACCCTCAGCTACGTGCCACTCTGAAAGACGGGTGAAGTCATGGCGCATCCTTCCCTCAGGGGCTGAAGCCCGCATTGATTCTGAAGCACTTACGGCACGACTAAAGTCGTGCCCTGACACAATGCGTCCCCTTAAAATACTTTTTACGAGTTTTTCCGCAGCCTGTGAAGCCCTGACCTATCAGTCGTGCCCTGATACAAAGCTATCGGCTCACGACCAACCGTCACAATTCCATTGCGAGATTGCAGCCGGAAAGCAACCGCAGGTCCTTCGACTTCGCTACGCTTCGCTCAGAATGACAAGCGAGGCGGGGCAGGCAGTATTGGTGAATCGGGGCGCCTAGTACACTGAATAGTTCCCCCCATTTTTGGGCAGACGCGCAGGAGGCTTCCTCATGGCATCGATCACGAAACCCGCGGCTCCATCCCCATCCGAGCCGAATCCAGCCGCGTTGCGGCCAGGGCGCTTTGGCGCTTATGGCGGGCGGTACGTGCCGGAGACGCTGGTGGCGGCGCTGGACGAACTGGATCGCGCGTACAACCTGGCCAAGGTTGACCCGGCCTTTCAGGCGGAGCTGACCGATCTGCTGACGAACTACGCCGGGCGTCCGACGCCGCTTACCTTCTGTAAACGGCTGACTGAAAAGCTGGGCGGCGCGAAGATTTACCTGAAGCGCGAAGACCTGCTGCACACCGGTGCGCACAAGATCAACAACGCGCTCGGCCAGGGCCTCTTGGCCAAGCGCATGGGCAAGCATCGCGTGATTGCCGAGACCGGCGCGGGCCAGCACGGCGTGGCCACGGCGACGGTTTGCGCGCTGCTCGGCCTGGAATGCGTCGTCTACATGGGCGATGTGGACATGGCGCGGCAGGAACTCAACGTGCTGCGGATGCGCATGCTGGGCGCGGAAGTTCGCGGTGTCAGCGCTGGATCGAAGACGCTGAAGGAAGCCATCAGCGAGGCGATGCGCGATTGGGTCACCAACGTCCGCACGACGCATTATTTGCTAGGCACCGCATTCGGCCCGCATCCGTATCCGACCATGGTGCGCGACTTTCAACGCGTGATCAGCATCGAGATGAAGCGGCAGATTCTGGAAAAAGAGGGCCGGTTGCCGACCGCCGTCATCGCCTGCGTGGGCGGAGGCTCGAACGCGATTGGCGCTTTCTACGAATTCATTCACGACCGGGAAGTGCGCCTGATCGGCGTTGAGGCTGGCGGCTACGGCCCCAAGCTGGGCGAACACGCGGCCCGCTTTCGCGGCGGCTCGCCAGGGGTTTTGCAGGGCGCGTATTCCTACGTTTTGCAGGACGAGAACGGCCAGATCGCGCTGACGCATTCGGTGTCAGCCGGTCTGGACTACGCTTCGGTTGGCCCGGAGCACGCCATGCTGCACGACTCAGGACGCGCGGAATACGTTGTGTGCGACGACAAGGCAGCGCTGGACGCAGTGGTGAGGCTGTCGCGCACGGAGGGCATTTTGCCAGCGCTGGAAAGCGCGCACGCGGTGGCCGAGGCCCTGCGCATTGCCCCCGCCATGGATTCCCGTGACATACTGATAGTGAACCTCTCTGGACGCGGCGACAAGGATATGGGCATTCTGGCGCGCGAGCTGCACATTCAGGGAGCGTGAGAACAAACCCCGGAGGAAACTTTGAGCGAGTTGTATTGTGAAAGCAAAGGTTCCCTCAGGGGCTAAAGCCCATGTCGATTTTGCATAGCTTGATGTACGGGCTAAAGCCTGTACCCTTCAAAAAGAGTCCGACGATGCAGAGGATTGCTTAGAGAGCGATGCCGATACGATTCAATCACAAACCCGGACTGGTGATTTACCTGACGGCGGGCGACCCGAGCCTTGACGCCACGCGCGCGATTGCCATTGCGGCCATTGACGCGGGCGCGGACGTGATCGAGCTGGGCGTGCCCTTCAGCGATCCGATGGCCGACGGGCCGGTGATTCAGCGCGCCAGCGAGCGCGCGCTCGCGCACGGCACGAGCCTCAAAAATGTGCTGGCGCTGGCCGGCGAAATCCGCGCCGCTCGGCCCGCCGCGGGAGTGATTCTATTCAGCTATTTCAACCCCATTTTGCGCTATGGCTTGCGCCAGTTTGCCGACGATGCCAAGGCGGCTGGCGCGGATGGCGCTCTCGTGACCGACCTGATTGTCGAAGAGGCGAGCGAGTACCTTACGGAAATGAAGCGTGTGGGGTTAGCGCCGGTTTTTCTAGCCGCGCCCACCAGTCCCGACGAGCGGCTTGAAGCCATTGCCACCCATTCCCAAGGCTTTGTTTACGCCATCTCCCGCGCCGGAGTGACCGGCAAGCAGAAGAGCCTGGCCTCCGATGCTGCGCCCTTGGTGGCGCGTCTCCGGCGATGGACCCGGCTGCCGATCGCCGTGGGCTTCGGCATCAGTAACGCGGAGCACGTGGCCCAGGTGGGCCAGTTCGCGGATGCCGCTGTGATTGGCAGCGCGATTGTGGAGTTGATCGAACAGTCAACTCCGGATGCAGCGCCCGGCGCAGTGGCTCGATTTATCGAGGGCCTGCGCCAGCAGTAAACGGCGCTGGTCCACAAATGCCCCCGCCGACGGCGTTTCAAGCCGTCTCCATGGATTCAACTCCTGTTCCCAGGCCTCTGGCTCTCCTGGCGCTTTTTTTCAAGCGCGGGTGCTGGACGCAACACTGAGGATGAAATGACGCTGGAAGAAATGCGCGACACAATTGATGTCCTTGACCGCCAACTTGTTGAATTGCTGAGCGCCCGCGCTCGCGCCGTCTTGCAGATCGGCCGTCTGAAAGCTGTTTCCTCACTGCCGGTCTACGAGCCGACGCGGGAAAAGCTGATCTACGCCAACGTGCGCGCCGTCAACAAGGGACCACTGCCGGACATCGAGTTGACGCGCATCTTCGAGCGGCTCATTGACGTGATGCGATCGCTGGAGATGCACGAGTCGGATATAGAGAAGAACGCCCAGGCGATTCCGCCGGGCCAACGTACAGGCGGCGAGACGCCTGAGACGGGAAAATAGAAATGATTGTCGTGATGCAGGAAGGGGCCACTGAAGAGCAGATCGATGCCGTGATCGACGCCATGGTGGAAGCTGGAATCGGTGTGCATCGAACCACCGGCGCGAGCCAGACGATTCTGGCCGGAGTTGGACCTACCGCCGCAGTGGATCTGAGCAAATTTGAAGTGCTGCCGGGCGTGCTCAATGTACACCGGATCGGCTCGCCTTACAAGCTGGCCGGTCGCGGTTTTCGTCCGCAGGGAACGGTCGTCGAGTTCCCCAACGGGGTAAAGGTGGGCGGCCAGCAGGTGGCCATCCTGGCCGGTCCGTGCTCGATTGAAAACCGTGAGCAGATCTTCGCCATTGCCCGGTGCGTCCAGGCGGCGGGCGGCCAGTTTCTGCGCGGCGGCGCATACAAGCCGCGCAGTTCGCCTTACGCCTTTCAGGGGCTTGGCCTTCCGGGACTGGAAATGATGCGCGACGCCGCCCAGGAATACGGCCTGCTCACGGTCACCGAAGTGATGGAGATTGCGCAGATCGAGCCGATGCTGCCTTATGTCGATTGCTTCCAGGTGGGAGCGCGCAATATGCAGAACTTCAACCTGCTGCGCGCTCTGGGCGAGCTTCGCAAGCCGGTGCTGCTCAAACGCGGCATCGCCGCCACCATCGAGGAGCTGCTGCTCGCGGCCGAGTACATTCTCTCCGGCGGCAACTACGACGTGATCCTCTGCGAGCGCGGCATCCGCACCTACGAAACGGCCACGCGCAACACGATGGACCTGTCGGCCATTCCGATGATTCACAAGCTCTCGCATCTGCCCATTGTGGCCGACCCCTCGCACGGCACGGGCCGCCGCGAACTGGTGGCGCCGATGGCCAGGGCCGCCGTGGCCGCGGGCGCCGACGGGATCATGGTCGAAATTCACCCCAACGCCGGCAAGTCCGCCAGCGACGCGGCGCAGACGCTCTATCTCGATCAATTCGAGAAGCTCGTCTGCGAACTGCGCTTCGTCGCCAAGGCGGTGAGCCGGACGCTGTAGGATGGCAAAAAGCGGAGTTAGCGTTATTAGCGGAGCTAGCGGAGTTGGCAACACCTAACCCCGCCAGCTCCGCTAACACGCGCGAAGCGCGGCTAACACCGCTATGATGAAAGAATCCATGATCGAGCGCATCGCCATTCTGGGCACGGGGCTGTTGGGAACGTCGGTGGGGCTGGCGCTGCGCGCGGCAGGCTTTCACGGCTCGATTGTGGGCTGGAACCGGGGCGCGGAGGGCGCGCGAACGGCGCTGGCCGCCAAGGCCATTGACAGCATTGCCATGGACCCGCTGCAAGCGGCGCGGGAGAGCCAGGTTGTCGTGCTGGCCATGCCCATCTACGCCATTCTCGACTTCATGGAAAAGCTCTCCGGCGTGCTCGGCTCCGAGCACCTGGTCACCGACGTGGGCAGCACAAAATCGCAAGTCACCGCCGCCGCCGGCCACCTCTTCAACACGCCGGAGCGCGCGGCCTTCCTGCCCGGCCATCCGATGGCGGGCAAGGAGCGCGGCGGCGCGGCGCTGGGCGATGCGGCGCTCTTTCATGGCGCGGCGTGGCTCTTTACTGACGACGCAAGCTGGCAGCGCTCGCCGCATTCCGCGGAGCTGGTGAAGGGCTGGCGGGAGTGGGTCGCCGCGATGGGCGCGAAGATTCTCGATCTCGATCCCGCGCGCCACGACGAACTGGTCGGCTGGGTCAGCCATCTGCCGCAGTTTGTTGCGACAGCCCTCAGCGCGCTGCTGCAGGAGAAAATTGGCGGCGCGCCGGAGCTGAAAGACGTGGGCGGACGCGCCCTGCATGAGATGACACGCCTGGGCTCCAGTCCTTACTCGATGTGGCGCGACATCGCCCTCACCAATACGGAAGACATTGCGGACGCGCTGCTTGCCCTCGAAGAGCGCCTCGCCCACTTGCGCGAAAACCTGCGCACGCCGGAGCTGCGCAACGAGTTCGAGCAGGCCAACCGCTTCCGCAGCGAGTAGCGCATTTCAGAAACCGAGGAGGCGGTCCGATGAGCGCCATTGAAATCTCCAAACAGGCTCGCACGGATGCGATTGCTTCGATCAAACGTTATTTCGAGGAGAATTTCCCGGAGCCGATCGGCGATTTGCCCGCTGGCCTGCTGCTCAATTTTTTCATTGAAGAGATTGGACCCGCAATTTACAACCGCGCGATCAAAGACGCGCAGCTTCGTATGCAGCAGCGCGCCGCCGATCTGGACGGCGAACTTTACGCCGTTGAGTTTCCGTACTGGCCAGCGATCGACAGCAAGCGGAAGCGCCGCCGATAGAGCGAAGCTTCCGTTGCAACGCAAGCGAATTTTTGTTGCGCCGGATATGCCTTTTCGGGGTACAATCGCGCCCATAGCCCTCTATGGCTGAAAAAAGGCGGAAATATGAGCGATCTGGCAATCCAATCCACCGATGAGGCAACACTCGGCCTATCCCAGTGGCAGCGCATTACGAACACTTTTACCGCGCCCTCGAAGACCTTTGAAGACATCCAGAGCGGCCACAAAAGCTGGTGGCTGCCGTTTATTCTCCTTGTGGCAGCCACCTACATTCTGTTTGCGGCCATCACCTTCCAGGTTGGCTGGGGCCAGGTGGTGGAGAACACAATCCACTTCAATCCAAAGACGGAAGCGCGCTTGTCGCAACTGACGCCGGAGCAGCGCGCGTCTACAGATAAAATGACCCGGTACTTTGTTGAAGGCACGTTTATTGCGAGTCCGCTGCTCACGCTGGCCGAAGTGGCTCTCTTGTCCGTGGGGCTGTGGGGCACCATCAACTTTGCCTTTGGCGGCAAGGCCAAGTTTGGAAGCATTTTTACCGTCTGGATGTATGCCAGCCTGCCCTCCATCGTCACAACGCTGCTGGGCACCGTCGCCATCTTTGCCGGAGGCGCGCCAGAATCCTTCAACATCAAGAACCTTGCGCCCACCAACATCGGCGCCTTTCTGCCTCCGTTGGAGACCAACAAGGCGCTTTACTCGCTGGCCACTTCGCTGGATGCGGTCACCATCTGGACGCTGGTGCTGCTGGCGATCGGAACGGCGACAGTGGCGGGCGTCAAGCGCACTTCCGGCTACATCGCGGTCTTCGGCTGGTGGGCGGTCTTTGTGCTTGCAGGCGCGGGAATCGCATTGATTACCGGATGAAGGCCCGGCGAACGAAGAAGAAACGCCAGCGGCGCGAACCCGGATGGGATTCGCGCCGCTGGCTTGATGGGGCGCTGCTCTACAGCTCCGCCGAAATGGAGATGCTGGCCGGGGCCGAGACCATCCGAACCCGTCCGTGTCCGGGGTTCACGACCTGCTTCGAGGTGACGATGCCGAACTTCTCCAGCGCGGAGACATCCCTGCGCACCGCGCTCACGTCGCGGCCCAGCGAATCGGCAAGCTCCGTGATGGAAACCGTCTGCTTCTTGACCGCCTCGAAGAGATCAAGCCGGGACGGAGTGAGCAGCCGAACCATCTCGGCGGGACTCTCGAAGGTGATGCCGCGGGAGGGCGGAAAAGGGCGGCCTGCGGTGATGGCTTTGGCCCGCTCCCGTCCACGTTTCGCAAACCCTTCAAGGCCGTCTGTGTAGATCATGGTTTTCATAATCGCCTCCGCCTTTTCAAGTAATCAACTTCCGCAAGAAAACGGTCATAGACAACATCGTAAGGAACTGGTTCGATTCGCTCGACGATCCCCGCAAAGTGCCGGTGCGGATACCCATGCGCCGTGTCGTAGCCAAGAACCCGTCCATTGTCGCCTGGGTATAGATAGAAATTAATGAAGGTCAAGTTATAGCGAATGGCGTTGCCTTCGGCATCTTCCCAGACTTCTTCGCGAATCAACCCGTCTCCGGCGACGCAGCGCACAGGCGCAGCTTCATCGGTGACCTTGACGGGCTTGTGGACCGGCTTCCGCGCAGCGGCCATGGGAAAAGTATAGCACAGGTAGGATAAAATAAGTCTCACCTGAAAGTATCCTGGTCCACAAACGCCAGCGGCGCGAACCCCTAGGATTCGCGCCGCTGGCGTTTGCACTTAAAAAACTGTTCACTGTTTGCTGTTAGCTGCTTTACTCCGTCCAGCGGCGCAGAATCAGCGTGGCGTTGATGCCGCCGAAGCCAAAGGAATTCGACATGGCGACATCGAAGCTGTGCTGGATGGCCTTGTTGGGCACATAGTCCAGACGGCACTCGGGATCGACGTTGTCGAGGTTGATGGTTGGCGGCAGCGTCTGGTTCTGCAGCGCCAGCACGGTGATGCCGGCCTCCAGGCCTCCCGCGCCGCCCAACAGATGGCCGGTCATGGACTTGGTGCCGGAGATCTTCAGCGTGTGGCTGAGGGCGTGCTCACCAAAGACGGACTCGATGGCTTTTGACTCATTGCCGTCGCCGGCCGGGGTCGAAGTGGCGTGGGCATTCACGTAGCCCACCTCTTCCGGTCGAAGGCCCGCATCCTTGAGCGCGGCTCTCATGCTGCGCTGCGCACCCGCGCCCTCGGGGGCGATGCTGGTGATGTGATAGGCGTCGGCGCTCATGCCGTAGCCGATGACTTCGCCCAGAATCTTTGCGCCGCGCGCCTTGGCGAACTCCAGTTCCTCAAGAATCAGGATGCCGGCGCCCTCGCCGATGACGAAGCCGTCGCGGTCCTTGTCGAAGGGGCGGCTGGCGTGGGTGGGATCGTCGTTGCGCGTGGAAAGCGCGCGCAAGGCAGCGAATCCGCCCACGGACAGCGGCGTGACCGCGGCCTCCGCGCCGCCGGCGATCATCACATCGGCGTCACCGTGCTGGATGATGCGCGCCGAGTCGCCGATGGCGTTGGCGGAAGTGGCGCAGGCCGTGGCTGTGGCGGAAATCGGCCCCTGCGCGCCGTAGCGGATGCTGATCTGCCCGGCCGCCATGTTCACAATGGCCGCCGGAATGAAGAAGGGTGAAATCTTGCGCGGGCCGCCATTGATCAGGTTCGAGTGCTCGCGCTCAATGATCTCGAAGCCGCCGATCCCAGAGCCGATGAAGACACCGACGCGGTCGGCAATCTCCGGAGTGATCTGGAGGCCGGACTGCGCGATGGCTTCCGCCGTGGCGCCAAAGGCAAAGTGGGTGAAGCGCCCCATCTTGCGCGCTTCCTTCTTGTCGACGAAGTTAAGCGGATCAAAGTTCTTGACCTCGGCGGCAAAGGTGACCGGGAAGCCGGTGGTATCAAAGCCCTGAATGGGCCCCATGCCGCTGGCTCCGGCCAGAAGTTGCCGCCAAACCTCGGGCGCGGTGTTGCCTACACCGCAGATCAGCCCCAGGCCGGTGATGACGACGCGTCGTGTCACAGGCTACTTGCCGCCTTTCGTGGCATCTTTTGCAGGCTCTTTGGCGTTCTTCTGGATGTAGTCGACCGCGTCCTTGACGGTCTTGATCTTCTCGGCTGCCTCGTCGGGAATCTCCAGATCAAAAGCCTCCTCGAACTGCATTACCAGCTCGACAACGTCCAGCGAATCCGCGCCCAGATCTTCCTGGAAGCTGGCGCCGGGGGTGACTTCGGCCTCGTCCACCTGCAACTGCTCGACAATGATCTGCTTGACTTTCTCTTCAACGGCCATGCGTGTATCTCCTCGTGATATTGGAAACTCTGAAATCTTCCGGGCGAGCCTGTTCTGGCTCTGTCTGCCTACAATAACGGTTCACGGCAGCAAAGCACAACCACAACGCAAAAAAAATGTGCATAGCCCCGAAACTCCAAGTTTACCGGGCGGACGGGGGTGTGTAAAGGCTTGGGGGCAGGGGAAGAGAGAAAAGGGAACAGGGAACAGAAAACAAGCCAAATTAACGCGAAATGCGCGGCTAAAAGGCGTATATTAGGCGAAACAGCGAAAGGATGAACCGATGCTGACTCTGATTGTTGCGGCCATTGCAGTTCTGGCCGGTGTTTTGCTCGGCTACTGGCTGGGGAAAAACTCCAGTGAGGCGGAGAAGAAGTTGTTGTGCGAGCAGATCAAAGGGCTGGATGAGGAGAAGGCCCGGCAAGCCATTGAGATGAAGAGTTTGCAGGACGGCGTGACGCGTCTGACGGGTGAACTTGGAGCAGCGGAAGCGAAGATCACGGCAGAGCAGAATAAATACGCCCAGATGCAAGCCGATATTGAAAAGGCCTTTGGGGATTTGGCTGCCAAAGCGCTGAGCGCCAACAATCAAAGCTTCCTCACCCTGGCCAAGCAGGAACTTGGTGGACAAAGCGCTGCCGCCAAGCAGACATTGGAGGCGAAGGAACTGGCGATCAAGAATCTGGTTGATCCGCTGGGAACCGCGCTCAAAGCCCTCGACGAACAGGCCCGCGCGATGGAAAAGCTGCGCTCAGGAGCTTACTCCAAGGTGGAAACCCTCGTGGAAAATATGCAGAAGTCGATTCCCACCTCGCTGGACGCATTGAAACACGAGACAGCACAGTTGATCTCGGCGCTGCGTGCGCCAAAAACACGCGGCAACTGGGGCGAACTGCAACTGAAACGCTGTGTGGAATATGCCGGGATGGTGCAGTATTGCTCGTTTTCCGAGCAGGTGACCACACGCGACGAAGACGAAAAGATACTGCGCCCGGATATGATCATTCAACTGCCGAATGGCCGCGAAATCGTGGTTGACGCCAAGACTCCGCTCGACGCGTTTTTGGACGCCAGCGGCGCGGCTGATGCGGCCACGCAGACGCTTCGTTTTGCGGCCCACGCGCAGCGCGTAAAGGCACATCTGAAGGATCTGTCAGGCAAGGCTTACTGGAAACAGTTTGAAAAGGCACCGGATTTTGTGGTTTGCTTCCTGCCGAGCGAAGCGCTATTCAGCGCGGCGCTCGAAGCCGATCCGTCGCTGATCGAATTCAGCGCGCAGAGTCATGTGGTGATGGCCACGCCAACCACGCTGATCGCCTTGCTGCGCGCGGTCGAGTTCGGCTGGCAGCAGTCGGAGATCACCAAGAGCGCAAAGGCAATCCATGAATTGGGCCAGAAAATCTACGAAAAACTGGTAGTCGCGCAGGGGCACGTCACCAAGCTCGGCAACGCGCTCGGCAGCAGCGTCGATTATTACAATAAGTTTCTCGGCTCAATCGAAGGCCATGGCGGCGTTTTCTCTTATGGAAGGCAGCTAGGCGAGTTAGTTCACTCCGACAGCGAACTGGACGTGACAAGAAAGCTGCAACCGGAAGTGCGCGAGATGGAGTCGAAGGAGTGGTCGCAGCCAGGACTGGCATTGGCGGCTGGGGCCGAGGAGAGCGGGGAAAAAGATATAGATAAGTGAATCTATCCCACCTTAGGCGCAAAAACAAAGACGCGCCGAAGGTGGGGCACCCGCTAACTCCGCTCCTCCGCGAAGGCATCCCGCATCCGCTTCCAGGTCACTTCCAGCGCTTCGGGCAGGACGCGGGTTTCGCCGATGGTGGTCATGAAGTTAGCGTCGCCGCTCCAGCGGGGCAGGGCGTGCAGATGCAGGTGCCCGGCGACGCCGGCTCCGGCCGCCTGGCCCACATTCATGCCAAAGTTGAAGCCCTGCGGGTGGTAAAGCTTTTCCATCACTGTTTCGGTGCGCTGCGCCAGATCGATCAGCTCATGAGCGGTTTCGGCGGGCACTTTGGCCAGGCGGTCCAGGTGCGCGTAGGGCATCACCATCACGTGGCCAGAGGTGTAAGGGAAGGCGTTCAGGCAGATCATGCAGTTCTGGCCGCGCAGGATCAGCCCGCCGGCGGCTTCGGCCTCCTCCGCCTTCATGCCGTGGGCGATGGCATAGTCAACCGAGGCGATCAGATTGCAGAAGACGCAGTGGTGATCGCCGGGCCAGGCCGCGAGGCTGGCCGGAACTCCGGGGCGCGCGTCGCTCGCGGCGTTGGTGATGTAGGCGTAGCGCCAGGGAGTCCAGAGAAAGTCCATGAGCGGGATCCTTTCTCCACCAGTATAGAAGGCTGGTGGAAGAGAGCTTTTTCTTGCCAGCCGCACCCGATCGCTGTAAGATCAAACTTGACGCGGCTGATGCGAGCCACCCGAAAAGGGCAGAGCAAGCTCGCCGCCGAGCAAGGAAACTTCGCTGGACATTCGCTGGATATCTGATACATTGCATTATGCGGGCGGCGAGGATTCCCATGAGAATGGCGTTACCTGAGCTAGACGCCGGGCCGCGCCGTTACGATTCAGACAGCCGGATGGAGCTGTTTGACCAGCTCACAGGTGAACGCGGCGGATTTTTTTTGAGAGTCCGATAGAGACACGGATGGTTCTGGCCCGTGGAGGCTGGACCAACGCGGCCAGCAAGTGGTCCGCGGAAAAACGCCAAAGACGGCCGGAATCAGTGGGAATACGGCCTTTGGAATGAGTGCTGAAGCCACGCGGAGCCAGGCTCCGGAGTGTTTTTTTTAATGCGAATCTGCGGCAAAGATCGCCGTTTACCGCCGTGCTCTTTTTGAGAACAGGGTGGCGGACAGGGGAAGTTCAGCACCCCGGCAGAAAATGACTGAATGCAGCGAATCGCAAGAAACCAAATCGCAAGACATCAGGAAGTTTACGCATGACGACAGAATCGACGGAGCCCCAATCTGAATCGGGGCCGGTCCCGGCCAACGGCCAGGGGCAGTCGCAGGGGCACCGGCGCCGCCGGCGCCGCCGCAAGAACAAGAGCAGCCAGGCAGGCGCGGCCCAGGGGCAACAGCCTCAGGCGCAGGCGTCCGTGCCCGCGCCACCGCAGGCACAAACGCAGCCCGCACAGCGCAGACCCACGGCCCAGCGACAGGGAAAACGACCCAATCAGGGACGAAGGAAAAAATTCATCCCCAAGGGGCCGGCGGCGCAGCCAGGCAATAGCATTTCCGGTTCGCCGCAGAACAAGCGCCGGGGCAGGCAGCAGAAGGGTCCGAGAGAGTTTGTTGGCCCCATGGATCACAGCTACCGCACGGTCAACGGCAACGTCGCCGACGGCCCGCCCTCGACCATCCAGATCACGACCAACAGTGGTGGCTATCAGGACGACTTCGAGACGCCGCCCACGGCTGCCATCCCCGCCGTCGCCATTCAGGAGAACGCGCCCACCCGCATCTTCTTCTTCATCGAGGATCTATTCTTCCTGGCCAAGATCCATGAAGCGGCGCGCAAGCTGGGCGTGAAGGTCGAGTTTGTGAAGGGCGACAAGGAATCCGTCGCACGGCTGCTTGCCCTGCCGGAAGAGGAGCGGCCCAAGCTGCTGGTCTTTGACCTGAACAACCTGAACGCCAAGCCGCTGACGCTGATTCCCAAGTTCAAAACCAAGTTCAAGAAGGCGACCTCGACGATCGGCTTTCTCAACCACTTGCAGAGCGAACTGAAGGCCAAGGCCGTTGAGGTTGGCTGTGACACGGTGATGCCGCGCGCGGCCTTTTCGCAAAGCCTTCCCACGCTGCTGCGCCGCTATGGCATGGAAGTGAAAGAGGAAGAAGAGGAAGACGAGTACGCCCAGCAGCTTGTGTAGGTCTTTCCGGCTCCCACCCTGGCGGCAAATACAAAGACGCCGCGAGGGTGGGGCGCACAAGCATTGCCGGAATTCATAGAAGCCGAACCGATAGACAATTACGTTTCCGAAGCGGACGACGCCTTGAGGCCGGGAGACACCTCAGCGCGCAGTATCTTGCCCACCTGGGCATCGGGCCTTCCCAGGAAAATCTCCGAGGGCAAATACTTTCGCGGCTCAGCGCAAAGCGGGCAAGTAACCATCAGAGACTGAAAGGGAAATTCCTTTACCCCGACGGGCACATCGCGCCCGCACCGCTTGCACGCAACGACGAACTGCTTTTTTTCCTGAAATCCTGGAATCATCACAATAGATACTGACTATACATAAGTGGAGATTCAGGCAAGTGAGCAGTTTTGACCATCCATGTTACAGCTTCTCATCGAATCAGCGAAGGCCGTAGGACGCGGTCGATTTTGCTCAGCCGAGGCTTGCTTCAGGCCGCTACGTTGAATCAACGGAGGGTCAATGACGACCCTGCAAAATGAGGAGAGCTTATGACCGGTTTCAAACTAATTGCATTCGTTATATCAGCCGCTGTGGCGGGCTGCCTGATGATGGCATCCGCTCCCAAAGCGGGCGCCCAGATTGCCGTAGAAATTGGAACAGCGCCCGACTGCCCTTACGGCTACTATGACGCCGCGCCTTATGGGTGTGCTCCTTACGGCTACTACGGCTCGGAGTGGTTTAACGGCGGCGTCTTCATCGGCACCGGGCCGTGGTTCCATGGTCCTGACAACTTCCGGGGCCACGTGAATAACCGTTTCCATCCCGAACACGGCTATAACGGCCCCGCCCCGCAACGCGGAGAAAGAGCCGAGCCTTCAAGGCGTCTGGACAAGGTTTCCCACTTCAAAGGAAACGAATTTCGCGATGGACGCGGCCACGTAACTGACGGCAGACGCTAACAGCGTTTTCGGTTTAATCGCTGACCGGAAAAGTGAAGGTTCTGGTTTCCCACCCTTTGTGCAAAGAACGCACAAAGGATGGGGCACCCGACGCCCAGTCACTGTGTTTTTCGAGTCATTGTGCTTTCATGCAGAATCACTAACCGCAGGCTGATAAGCTGCATCCCCTGCGCCGCGGTTGCATCTACCAGACAGAAGGGACTTCCGCGGCCAGCCGTAGAAGCCGGTTGATTGGCTTCCTGCTGAGTTGGCAGAAGAATCCAGGAACGATGGCCAAGAAAGTAGCCGAGTTATTTGTGGAAGTGCTAGCCGCCGCCGGCGTCGAGCGCATTTATGGCGTGGCGGGCGACTCGTTGAACGGCATTACGGATTCCGTGCGCGCGCGCAAAGGAATCAAGTGGGTTGGCGTGCGGCATGAAGAGACAGCCGCCTTCGCCGCCGGAGCTGAAGCCGCCCTGACGGGCAAGTTGGCGGTCTGCGCGGGAAGCTGCGGGCCGGGTAATCTGCATCTGATCAATGGCCTCTATGATTGCCAGCGCAGCCGTGTGCCGGTGCTGGCCATTGCGGCGCAAATTCCGACGGCGGAGATTGGCAGCCGGTATTTTCAGGAGACCCATCCAGAACATTTGTTCAAGGAGTGCAGCGTTTTCTGCGAGCTGGTTTCACATCCCTCGCAGATGCCGCGCATTCTTGAGATTGCGATTCAGACGGCGCTGACCAGGAAGGGCGTTGCCGTGATCGTCATCCCCGGCGACATTGGCCTTTCCGAGGCCGTCAATCAAGCCCGGCGCGTTGCCTTCACAACCGTCGAGCCGGAGATTGTTCCTCGCCGGGAAGAACTCGACCGTCTGGCCGCGGAGCTGAACCACGCGCAAAAGGTGACCATTCTGGCCGGAGCCGGCTGCGCGGGCGCGCATGATGAACTGGTCGCGCTGGCCGGCAAGTTGCAAGCGCCCATCGTCCACGCCCTGCGCGGCAAGGAGTTTATCGAGTACGACAATCCCTACGACGTGGGCATGACCGGCCTGCTCGGATTCTCTTCCGGCTACCACGCGATGATGAATTGCGAGACGCTGCTGATGCTGGGAACGGACTTTCCCTATCAGCAGTTCTATCCGAAAGACGCGCGCATTGTGCAGATCGACATTCGCGGCGAGCAACTGGGCCGCCGCAGCCATCTGGACCTGGGGTTGGTGGGCGGCATCAAGGAAACTTTGACCGCTGTGCTACCGGCAATCGAGCAGAAGCAGGACCGGCGGCATCTGGATGCCTCGCTTGAACACTATCGCTCCGCGCGCAAGGGGCTGGACGACCTGGCGACAGGCACGCCGGGGAAACTGCCGATTCACCCGCAATACGTGGCCAGGGTGCTCGATGAAGTGGCCGCGGAAGACGCCATCTTCACCGCCGATGTGGGAACGCCCGTGATCTGGGCGACGCGCTATCTGAAGATGAATGGACGCCGGCGACTGCTCGGTTCGTTCAGCCATGGATCGATGGCCAATGCCCTGCCGCAGGCCATCGGCGCGCAGATTTCCCACCCCGGCCGCCAGGTGATTACCCTCTCCGGCGACGGCGGCTTCTCCATGCTGATGGGCGACCTGCTTTCGCTGCGGCAACTGAATCTCCCGGTGAAAATTGTCGTCTTCAACAACGGCTCGCTCGGCTTTGTGGAGCTGGAGATGAAGGCGACCGGCTTCCTCAGTCACGCTACGGATCTGGTCAATCCGGATTTCGCCAAGATTGCCGAGGGAACGGGGATTCTTGGGCTGCATATCGATGACCCAGGGAAGGTGCGGGCCGCGCTTGAAGAGGCCTTTGCGTATGACGGTCCCGCGCTGGTGGATATTGCCGTCAACCGGCAGGAACTGGCGATGCCGCCCAGCCTCAAGCTGGACCAGATTGTCGATTTCAATCTCTACATGATGAAGGCGATTCTGAACGGACGCGGCGACGAGATCATCGATCTGGCCCGCACCAATCTGTTCCGGTGATGGATGTTGGCATAACAATAACCATGAAAAGGAGAATAGAATGCCAGATTTTGGAAATGCTTTCAGCGGGTTGAAACACGATCGCCTGCTGACCCATGAGGAGTTGGTGCGGGCGATCCGCTTCATGGTCGCCGCCGAGTATGAAGCGACGCAGTTATATGAGCAGTTGGCCGAATCAATCGACAACACTCTGGCACAGAGTGTTCTGCGCGACATTGCCAAGGAAGAGAAGGTTCATGCCGGTGAGTTCCTACGCCTGCTCAAGGAGCTTCAGCCCGACGAGGAAGGCTTCTACCAGCAAGGCGCTCAGGAAGTTGAAGATGAATTTCTGAACAAAGCCGGCGCGGCTGGCGACGGCTCGTCCACAGACGCAGGCAGTCAGGGATTGGGAATCGGAAGTTTACGCAGTCAAGCAGTCGAAACAGGAGGCAAGCAATGAGTTTTCTTCGCAGGGAACTGGCGCCGATCAGCCCGCAGGGATGGAGCGAGATTGATGCCGTGGCCAAACAAGCGCTGGCGGCCAGTTTGTCGGGCCGCAAATTCGTCGATGTGGATGGGCCGCTTGGCCTCGACCACGCCAGTGTGCCGCTGGGCCGCTTGGCTGTGCCGGAAAAGCAGACTGGAACAGCCGTCAGATTCGGCGTGCATCAGGTTCTGCCGCTGGTCGAGACGCGCGCCGATTTCAGCCTGTCAATATGGGAGCTGGATAACATCGAGCGCGGCGCCAAGGATTTGAAGCTGGACGCGGTGATCAAAGGCAGCCGGGAGATTGCCGCCTTTGAGGAGAAAGCCATTTATGACGGCTTTGCGCCAGGCGCGATTGTTGGCCTTCATCAGGCGGTGAAAGGCACGAAAATCAAAATCTCGCTGGAGATTGACGCGGTTGTCGATGCGGTCTCCGAGGCTCAGGGCCAACTGCTGAAAAACGGCGTTGGGGCGACGGCAAATCTGGTGGTTTCACGGCCCTTGTGGAAGTTCCTGGCCCATAGTGTTCCTGGGGTAACGTTGCGTTCCACCATTGAAAGCCAGATCGGCGGCCATGTGATTTACGGCGAGCTGGTGAAGGACGCGCTGCTGGTCGCCAATCGCGGCGGCGATGCGCAATTGACCGTGGGGCAGGATTTCGCCATCGGCTACCATAGCCACACGGCGGAAGAGATCAGCCTGTTCATCACCGAATCTTTTACCTTCCGCGTCCTTGCTCCAGAGGCGCTCGTCGGGTTTACGGCGCTCTAGCCAAAATGGAGTGACCAGTTCCAGCGGCCATGCGGACTGTCAAGTGGCCGATTCTTTCTTGACGATGTAAGCGGTTGACCTTCAAGCCATTCAAGTATTTTCTGCCTTTGCCGAAGATATGGCTAAGAGTGTCTAGGCTAGAAAGTAGTCAGACAAGAGACGGATGTACCGCGCCAGGCGAATGAGTTCGCCCTCCCTCAATGCGGATGGCGCCGGGGCGCGGGACCGGCTCTAATCTGAACTGGAAGCGGCTTTCCGCCGCGAGCCTGACCGCAACCACGGCAGCGCTCGCATTCGCGGAGATGCGACAAATCGAGATCAGCGGCGGCCATTCTGGGCCATCTGCTGGTCTCGATTTTCTTTTTTGGCGCGGAAACACGTTGTGCCTCTTCCGCGCCAGCCTAGAGCATTTTCCTTTAGGTATAGAGTTCGGGTGCCCCACCCTCGCCGCGTATTTGTTTTTGCGGCTAGGGTGGGATTCCTCTACACCATCAGGAAAAACACTCTAATTCAATCAAAAACCAGGGCGGCCGCGGCCGCCTTTTTCTTTGCGAGGAGCTTTTCCGCATGAATTTCATTGCCAATATCTGGAAACAACCAAAGACAACGGTGGCAGGCCTGCTGATCGCCATCGCCACCATTGCCGGAGTGCTTTCGCAGCAGGGCATCACGCTGGGCACGGCCGGCACGGGAACGGTAGTTACGCTCATCAGCGCGCTGGCCACGGCGCTGCTGGGGCTGCTGGCCAAGGACCCTGGAGAATCATCGTCCCGCTCGACCGGATCAACCGCCAAGCTGGGTGTCTGGGCGCTGATTTCACTGCTGCTTCCCTTGCCGTTCCTGGGCGGCTGCTCGGGAACCACCGTGGCGCAGGACATTGTGAACTGGACGCCGACGCTGCAAAGCGCGGTGGCGACGGTGGACACGACCGCGGCGCTGCTGGCGCCGGCGGATGCGCCGATCTTTGTCGCGGCCACTGTGAGCTTTGACGCCGCCTCAAACCTTCTGGTGGCCCAGGCCAAGGCCTATCTCGCCAATCCGAACGCCACCGTTCTGGCGCAACTGCAAGCCGCCGTGGTGACCTTTCAGCAGCAGGTGAACGCCTCGCTGCTGGCGGCGGCCAGGATTACCAACGCGGCCAGCCAGGCGCACGCGCTGAACGCGATCAGCGCGGTGGCAACGGCGGTGACGGCGATTCTGTCGCTGGTCGAGTCGGTCTCAACCAAAGCCCAGGTAGCGCAAATGGCTGGGCAATCCACCATCAAGCTGGCCGCGGTGCGTTCCGGTCTGAACGAAGGCCAGGCGGCCTTGATGCTGGCCAGCCACTACGGCGAGCCAGTCGAAATAGCACGGGCGCAGGTGGCGCGGGTTGAGCTGAACGCGGCCCAGGCCGGGTTCTAGGAGACATCGGATTAAGTCATCCTTACTTCGACTTATTCAGAGGTTTTCTATACCTATTTTGTGTTTGTTAATTTGTAGGGCGGCATCCCACCCTAGGCGCAAAAACAAAAACGCGCTGAGGGTGGGGCGCCCAGCTTTATTGATCCGGCACAAAACGATTGCATCACCATAGAGTTGTCATCCTGAGCGACCGGAGCGTAGCGCAGGGAGTCGAAGGACCTGCGGTTGCTTTTCGTATCGCAATCCAATCGTGCCGGATCAATAATACAACTTCACATTTCGGCGCTACGGCTTATGAGCAGACGCCGCAGTAACCTCAACCGGCCGGCTGGCATTGGCTGCAGATGAGATCGCCGCTTGCGCCGGTTTGTTGGGCGGAATTTCCGTTCCAGCCGGGAAGATGAGAATCTGAATCGATCCCCCCTCCGCGTTTGGCGTCTCTCCGGCCTGCTTGCCCAGGCCCAAGGTCTTAAGCTCTCGGTCGTCGAATCCATAGTTCACGACCAGATACTCGCGCACGACCATGGCCCTGGCCTCGGTAAGCACAAGATCCTTCTGAGTATCGCCTTCCATGCCGGTTGAAGCCACAATCACCGCCAAGCCGAAAGGATTCCGCGCTAAAAATTCGCCAGCATCCGCAAGAGATTTCTGGTTCTTCAGCTTGGCGGAATCGCTGGAGTCGAAAAGTTGTTTGGCGGTAAAAGTAAATCTCTTTATCGGCGCGCCCGGAGGAAGGCCAGCAATCCTGTTGGCCGTCAGGTCAGAGGAATCTTCGTATCCGCGCTTGTTGAAATACCCTTTCAGAAAGAAGTTATGTTTCAGCGCCTCCATATTCTCTTGAAAGGCTGTTACGCCTACCTGCGCCTTCTGCACCGTGGTTTGCATCCCAGCCGTGGAACTCGCCAGATTGCTATAAATCTGCTTGTCGTTGATCAACTCGCCCACGGTTCCCTGGCCCGAATCGATCTTGCCTGTTACCGAATCCAGATGCGCCGTGGCAGAAGTTGCATTCTGAATCACCTGCTGGCTGCTATCCAGAATGCCGCTCGCCTTTTTGAATAAATCCGCCATCAGAAGCGGTTGCTGACTCTGGATAAGCTCGCCGTCCTTGACTTCTGACTGCCCGGCAGAGCCAAACGAAATCGCCACATACTGACTGCCCAATACCCCTGAGGTTTCGATCGAGGCCACGGAGTCGTGTTTGATAATCTCCCGCGTTGATGCGTTGAGATCCATGACGACGGTGATCTTATCGCCCGGCTTGTGAGGCAAGTCGATTCCATGCACGGTTCCACTGTGAACCCCGCCCACCTGAACATCCGCGCCGGATTCCAGGCCTGCCACATTGTCAAATTGCGCCTTCAATTGATAGGTCGAGCGAAACAGATATTCCTTGCTGCCAATAATGAAGACTCCAACGGCCAGAATGACCAGTGCCGTTAAGATGAATGCTCCCAGCCGTGCCACACGCGACATAACTCCTCCTACGACAGCTTCAGAAATTCCTTTACAAATTTGATATTGCTTTGTTGCAGGTCTTCAAAGCTGCCCTCGATCACGACATTGCCCTCATCCAAAAGGACCAGCCTGCTGGCAATCGTCCGGGCGCTGTGCAGATCGTGAGTTACCACGATCGACGCCATCTGACGCTCCCGCTGCAACTTGAGAATCAGATCGCCGATCTCTCCCGAACTGATCGGATCGAGCCCAGCCGTGGGTTCATCGAGCAGCAGTATCTCCGGCCTCAGCGCCAGCGCGCGCGCCAGGCCCACGCGTTTCTGCATTCCGCCAGAAATATCGGAAGGCATCTTGCCGGAATCTTTTTCCATGCCCACTTCCGCCAGTAACTGCCTGACCCTCTCGTTACGCTCTGATCGCGGTATTGCCTTCCGATGGTGTTCAAGAGGAAAGGCGACATTTTCCCCTACGGTCAGCGAATCGTAAAGCGCCGCCTGCTGGAAGAGAAACCCCATCTTCATCCGGATTTCTCCCATGTGGTCAATCGCCAGGCCAGCAATTTCCTGCCCATGAATGCAAATCGATCCCGAGTCGGGCATTTCAAGGCCGATGATGAGCCGCAGCAATACGCTTTTTCCGGTGCCACTGCGGCCAAGCACGGCCAGGGTTTCTCCGCGATTCACGCTCAGGCTGACCCCATTGAGAACCCGGTGGCTGCCGAAGGATTTGCGCAGATTTTTTACGGCGACCACAGGCTGGCCGTTGTCTTCCTCGGTGAGCTGAGGTTTGATCGCAATGTCACAGGCTGTGGCCATTCTTATCTCGCAAACCAATGCATCCGTCGTTATGCATTCGGAGTTAGTTGAAGAAAACCATGATGAATTTCACCAGAACAACGTCGGCCAGAATCACGAAGAGCGATGCCAGAACCACGGAGTTGGTGGCGGCGCGTCCCACGCCCTCCGCGCCACCGCGGGTGCGCATTCCTTCATAGCACGCGATAAGTCCGATAATCAGGCCGTAGACCGCGGTCTTGAACGTGGGCGGCAAGAATTCGCTGAAGGTGGCGCCGCGAAAGCCGCCATCAATGAATCGCTGGAAACTGAGCGGCTCCGCGATCGATTGCGCCAGCCAGCCGGTCAACAGGCCACTGGCATCGGTAACAAGCGTCAGCAGCGGCAGCATCAGAATGCAGGCCAGGATGCGCGTCGCCGCCAGCAGCCTGTAGGGGTTGATCGCGGATGCCTCGATGGCGTCGATCTGCTCGGTCACTTTCATCGACGCCAGCTCCGCGCCAATGCCCGCGCCCACCCGGCCGCTGACCACGAGGCCAGTAATGATTGGTCCCATCTCCTCGATCACCGAGTAGACAAGAGTGGCGGAAAAGAGCGACTTGGCGCCAAACCGGCTAAGACTGTGGCGCGCTTCCAAAGAGATGATTACGCCGATGGCTGAGCCGGTCAGCACGACCAATGGAAAAGACTTTGCCCCAACTTCATCAAGCTGCCGCAACAGCTCGCGCCATTCAAACGGCGGCGTAACTATGGCGCGCAGCACTTGCCAAAAGAAAATGCCAATGCCGCCGAACCACGCGAAGAATCCGTTGGTCAGCCGGCCGACGGATTCCGCGAAAGAGGGCATGGGGACGGTTGGCCGTTCCGGAAGAGACGGGCTGATGCCCGCGGCTAAAGTGGATTCGCTGCTGCTCAATGGTTTGGACCTGGATCTGGCGAGCCGTGTGCACTGTTCAAGTGCATACGATGAAGCAGGGAGTGAGGACCACTATAGAAAAACTCCAGCACGATGTTACCGCCCGCGTAGGTCAGCAAGTTATAGTTACCCGTCCGGAATGCGTCCTTGGCGCCGTAGCGATCTGGATACCATCCATAAGTGGCCGTCATCGAACCCGCATACGGTCCGACCAGCGCGGGGATAGAGAAGACGCGATGGCCGTCGTCGCCATAGCGCGCCGTCAGGGTGGAAAGCAGTGCATGGCGCAATCGCGGGAACACGCCGCGGCATTCACAGCGGTAATACATTGCATCCTGCTTGAAAGCTTCCGAAAGCCCATAACGCGTCGTTGTGCTTACCAGCGCAATGCCAAAATCGGACCCAAGCCGCTTGCTATAACCTTCAACCCCCTGGTTCCATTCCGGCGGCGCATTGCTCAACTGGCCGATTCCAGCCGCGAATGCCGAGCCGGCAATCGGGTACGGTCCGAATGCGTCGAAAAGATAGTTCTTCAGCATGATTTTTTGCGTAGGACGCACGTATGTTAGCTCTGGCTCTGCTAAACTCGCGTTCGTAACACCGCTGGAATCATTTCCTGCCTCCACCACCGATTGCGAGGATGCTGCCGGTGTCAGACTTGTCAGGATCGCGGCAGCTAAAAGCAGAAGCATTTTTCGTGGCTTTTGGATCGATCGACTTCCCATATAGCCACTTCCGATGGGCAGGAAATCTCTTTTCGTGAAAACTGCCATTGTCTTTCCTCCAATCGGCATCGCGCCTTGCCGCTGCACCAAGCGCGGTAAGTAAACAGATGGTGCAAGAAGATATTGGCAGAATTGGAATTACCTCGGCTGGTCATATTTGCACGGGATAGCAATTCTACTCGGCAAACCCGCTGCGGGGCGGGCATAATCTGCACCATTTATAGGTCACTTTGTGCGCGGAAAGATAAAATTCCGAAATAAAATGGTCAATAAGCATCAGACACTTTCTTTTTTGCGCGAATTCCTCTTGTTTTTTCGTCAATAGCTGGCCAAAAAGGTATCAAGTTAGTAAAATAGCCGAATGCGCACTTTCTGGAAATCACGCAGCTTCAAGTTGAAACGCTCGCATCAGATTTATCTTCTGGCGGGAATTTCATCGGCTGCGCTGACCGTCGTGGTGATTACACTCTCCACGCAGTCAGTGCAAGCGGACGCGCGGCTTCCCAAACCAGCGCCCATCGCGCATCCTCTCCAGAACGCGGCTCCTCTCCGGAACGCAACTCCGCCGTCGCTGGAGGCAAAAAGACCTGAGCCTGAATCGCGAACCAAAACCCTGCGCGGTCTGGCTTCGTGGTACGGCTCGGTATTTCATGGCCGCCACACGGCCAGTGGGGAACGGTACGATATGTACGCCATGACGGCGTGCCACCCGACGCTGCCATTCGGCACATTGGTCCGCGTGGAGAATCTCAGCAACCATAAGTCCGTTGTGGTGCGCATCAATGATCGTGGCGATCTTAAGAATAAACGCGCCATTGACATCTCCTATGCCGCCGCCGAAAAGCTGCACATCCTTAAGTCCGGCGTGACTCGTGTAGCTATGGAAGTCATCCGCCCGGAAGAGTCCCACCACAAAAAATAGGTGTTTTTCGCCAGCAGTTTGGCGAGGATAGATTGCGCATCGCGTTGCTGGCGCCGAAGGTGGCTGGCCGTGCTTCGTGGTACGCTCAATATGATACTTCCGGCGATGGAGGCGAAGATGGCCGAAACGACGATAACGATCCGCATCAATCGTGAGCTGAAGGACGCCTTCGCGCGCGCAGCCGAAGCGCGGAACCGCACCGATGAGGATCTGCTGCGCGAGTTCATGCAAGACTATATCGAAACTGCTCGTACGGATTCCGAATATGAGCAATGGTTTCGCCACCAAGTGCAAGTTGGCATTGACGCGGCGGATGCTGGCGAACTGATCCGCGGCGACGAAGTCGAAGCTGAGTTTGCGGCGCTCCGAACTGGTGTCGATTCCTATAGAGAATTACCCCGATCAGCGTGATGAATCTGGTTTGGACTTGGCCGGCGAAAAGGGATCGGCGCGAAATCTTCGAGTTTATCTCGGCGGACAACCGGCGCGCAGCTTGCAAAATGGACCTTATTTTTGCCGAGAAAGCTCAGATTTTGACGATACTTCCGGAAATTGGCCGTCCCGGACGCATTTCCGGCACGCGGGAGTTGCTTGCGCATCGCCATTACTTTCTCATCTACAGAATGAGTGGAGATACGGTGCAGATCCTCCGGCTTTTGCATACATCCGAAAAATGGCCTCCAAATCCGCTTTCCCGGCGTTGAATAGCCTATCTCTTGCGATCAGGTTTGCCACGTCCGCCCTTCAGTGGCGATACTGCACATAGCCCGTACTGCGGGTTTCATCTTGTTCCAGAAAGCACGGCCATGGCGCGTAAGTTGATGACGGCACGTCTTGAACGCAAGGATTGCCTCTCCGAAATCGCACAGTGCTACCACTTCGAGTTTGTTCTTGACGAGCTGAAGAGCTTCCGCTTCGCCCCCGGCCAGTTCGTCTCCGCCGTGGCGCAGGATGCGGAGGGCCGTGAGCAGACGCGCGCCTACTCGATGGCCTCTGCGCCCAGAGGCAACCGCTTCGAGCTGTGCGTAAACCGCGTTCAGGAGGGCTTCTTTTCCAACCGCCTGGCCGACCTTACCGACCTGCCCTCCGGCGGGACAATCGAGATTGACGGGCCGCATGGCTACTTTCTGCTGCACGCGCCCATCACCGACTCGATTCTGATCGCCACCGGCACCGGCATTGCGCCCATGCGCAGCTTTCTCCATTGGCTCTTTCCGTCCGATGGCCCCGAGGCGGCAACGGACCGCAGCAACGGCAAGCAGATTTGGCTGGTCCACGGCACGCGCCACGAGAGCGAGCTGTACTATCGGGCCGAATTCGAGGCGCTCGCGCACCGCCGGGCGAACTTTCATTACCTGCCCACGCTGAGCCTTGCGCCGAAGAGCTGGACCGGCCTGCGCGGCCACGTCCAGCAGCACGTGACCAGCATTGTCCAGGAGCGCGCCGCGAGGCTCGGCCAGCCGCTGCCCGCGCCTCCTCCCGATCCGGCTCTCTTGCCCTCCGAGCTGAGCTTCGACATTTACGCCTACATCTGCGGCCTCAGCCAGATGGTTTCCGACGTTCGCCAAAGCCTGGCCGGCTTCGGCTGGCACCGCAAGCAGATGGTCTCCGAGAGCTACGACTGAGATCGCCAATCCGCAGGCAGTTTTTTCTCTTCAAATCGATCTGCCGTAATTTTTGCCGATCATTCAACTAGGAACAAACGGGGCTAGAACGGTTCTCCAATAGCTATACCCTGGAAGCGCAATGCTGAATGGCTTTTTTCTTAAGAAAAAGCCACCTTTTACGAGACTTGCTGGGGCACATGAATTGGCGAACCGCTCTATCACAGCGAACCGTTTTCGAGAGTGTCTTCCAGGGAGATTTGCTTGAAGAAAGCTAGCTTCACCTTTCTCGCCGCGCTGCTTCTGTTCTTTGCGCCGATTGAATTCGCCCAGGAGAGCGCGGGCGAAACGCCGGAATGCAATCCGGCGAGGCCTACCGTTTCCACGCCCGCGACGCTCACTCCGGCCGGTTATCTCCAATTCGAAAATGGCGGAATCCATGCCTCCGATTCAGCGGGTCTCGCCTCCCAGTCCAGCGTGAATCAAGTAACCAAGCTCACTGTAAATGCGCGTTTCCAGTTCCTTGCCCTTTTCGAGCCATACGCATACAGCGCCATCTCCGGCGAACATCGTGGTTCCGATGCGGGAGGGATCTCCGCGGGCATTCAGGGCGTTCTCTTGCATGGAGAGGGAAAGCGCCCGACCGTCTCCGCCAGCTACATCCGCCTGCTCTACGCGGGCACTGCGCCGGACCTCGACATTGGCACAGCTAAAAACACCGCCATTCTGCTTCTGAGCACGGACGCAGCCGGTTTTCACTTCGACCTCAATGGACTCGCCTCCGAACAGTCGGATGCCGGCCTCCGGCGCGCCCAATTCGGACAGACGCTTGCCATCTCTCATCCCGTTGGCAAGGTGACCATCGCGGGCGAGTTATGGCACTTCACCCAACCGCTGACAGGCGGCAACGCCGTCGGCAATCTTTGGTCCGCCTCCTATGCTCTCAAAAAAAATCTTGTCCTGGATGCGGGATTTGACCATGGCCTGACCAGCACTTCCACGCAATGGGAGGGTTTTGCCGGGTTTACCTATCTATTGCCCCATCGGTTGTGGAGAGCGCGCTGAATTGTGCCCTTCGGCGCAAATTACAGTTACAAACGTATTGCGGTTATGCAGGCTTTATTTTTTTGGGTCGGAATAAAAACTCTTACAGATTAAACAGCTCCCGCAGACGCTTGGTCTGGTTGCGGCTGACGGGAATTTCGGTCTGCTTTTTGTCGTCCATGCGCAACTGGTAACTCGACTTGAACCACGGCACCACCTCGCGGATGTGGTTGATGTTGACCACAAAGCCGCGATGGGCGCGCCAGAAGACGGCCGGGTCCAGCAGCTCCAGCAGCTCCTCCAGCGTGCGGCACTTCGACTGTCCCTCGAAGCCCGGCGTCGCCACGCGAATCACGCCCTCATCGATGGCCGCATAGCAGATGTCGGCCTGATCGATCAGCAGCAGCCGGCTCTGCGCCTGCACAATCAGCTTGGCCGGCTGTGGGGCGCGGCTGGCGCCCTGTGGACGGTTCAGCAGGCGCAGCAGCGCGTCGATTTGCGACTCGGGCTGCGACTCCGGCGCACTGCCGGCCAGCCGTCCCCGCACCCGCTCGACGGCCTGACTGACGCGCGCGTGGTCAAACGGCTTCAGCAGGTAGTCCACCGCGTTCACGTCGAAGGCGCGCACCGCGTACTGGTCATAAGCCGTGGCAAAGACAATCTGCGGCAGCGGTTCGGCTTCTCCGCCCGCCGCCTCGACAGACCGGCGGTGCTCGATCAGCCTCTGGATCACCGCAAAACCATCCAGTCCCGGCATCTGCACATCCAGAAAGACCATGTCGGGACGGCGCTCCTCGATCAGGTTCACGGCCTCAACGCCGTTGGCCCCCAGCGCAACCACCTCCACGCCGCCCACCTGGCCGAGCAGGTACTTCAGCTCCTCGCGGGCCAGTTGTTCGTCGTCGATAATGAGCGCGGTAAGGGACATGCACACCAGAAGGGGAATAAAACTCGATTGTAGATTGCGGAAAAGCTGTCAGGCCAAGTCAGTTGTGGTTGCGTCTCAAACGGCATGAAAATGGGCGCCCCAGTCAAGAAATATGGGTGCCCATATCTCCAGGCGTTCTATGTCTGGAAATGTGGGAAGTTGTGCCGCAGGTGGCCTACTCGCCCAGCACCCGCAGCCGCGCCGGCATGTGGTCCGTGGCCAGTTCATGGCCGCATTGCGTGCAGAATTGGTCGGTCGTGCGCACCGTGCGGAAGCAGTGTCCGCAACTGGCCGTGAGCTGGAAGTTGCACTGTGGGCAAAAGTGGAAGTCGCTCTGCACCTCGGTCGAGCAGGCCGGGCAGCGCGAAACTTCCGGCTGGCGCAGCAGGAAGTAGAGCACCATGCCGATGCCGCCCGGCATGATGAAGCAGATCACAATCCAGAAGCGCGCGCTCATCGCCCGCTGTGGCGCGTCCCGGCTGATGTAGCCCACCATCAGAAAGTAGAGCGCGGCCAGCATACCCCAGGAGAGATTGAAGTAGATTTTGAAACCGAGCGGCGTTTGATGATGCTGCTGTGCGGGCAGCACCATCCAGACGTAGTACTCGACCAGCGCAAGGGCCACGGCGGCGGCCACAATCGACCAAACCGGAAACAGAAGCGTGTCGTCGTTGACTGCAATGGAATCTGGGTGCCGCATAAGCAACCCTCTCTCAAAGAATCGATCAGGAGATCAGCAATAGCATAACTCCTAATTGAATGGACGAGAAAGGGTAGCGGTAAGTTGCGGAAATGGACGCCTGTTGCGCTTTGCGCCGAAGTTTTGCGGTCAGGACCTATGCCGCGCCCAGCCAGCCAGTAGCACCGCGGCCAGCAGCGCCGCGCTGAAGAAGTAGATACACATGCTCAATTGGCCGAGCTGGCCGCTCAAGTGCTCTTCTTCAATGAAGATTTCGGCAATCCACCACACCAGCGGGCCAAGCACGATGAAGGCCAGCAGCGCGGCCGCCAGCGCCATGGAGCGGCAGTGCTTTCGCCCGGCTTTCTGCTGCTGCATGACGCCCTGCGAGGCCAGCACCACGCGGCGCGTGCGATAGGCCACGGCGCACTCCCGGTTCGCCTCTTTCCCGCAGAGGGCCGAAACCAGCTCGCGCTTGGCGGCCGCGCCGCCGCTCTGATCGCTCGCCGGATTTTGAATGCCCTTGACGGGATTCATTCTGCCCACAACTCCGAAGCCACCCGCGCCAACTCCACCGCAGGTGCCGGACGGCGTAGGCGGTTGAGTTCCAGCTTGGGCTTGAGCGCGGCCATGCCGCGGTATAGCCTTGATTTTACAGTTGATAGCGGCGCGCGCGTCACCTTGGCGATTTCCTCGATCGACAGCTCGTCATGGAAGCGCAGCACCAGCACCTCGCGGTAAACCGTGTCCATCTCCATCAGCGCCCCAACAATCCGCTCCCGGTCTTCCTGGCTGGCAAAGCGGTCAAACGAACTCGGCTCATCGCCGGCAACCTCGAAGCTCATCGGCCGGTCGTCTTCGCTTTTGCCCTCAAGCAGCTCATCCAGGCTGGCCACGGGCCGCTTGCGCTTCTGGTCGATCACCATGTTGCGCGCGATGGTGAACAGCCATGTGCTGAAGCGCGACTTGCCGTTGAACTGCGCCCCGCGCACCAGAACCCGCATCCAGACCTCCTGGAAAAGGTCCTCGGCCATCTCACGATTGCCGGTCAAATAAAGCAGATAGCGCATCAGCCGGTGCTGGTAGCAGACGATCAGTTCGTCCAGCAGCCCGGCGTCCTGCCGCTTGAGACCGGCGGAAATGGCCAGGTTCTCCGCCCGCGCCTGTTCTTCCTGCGCGGTGACAGCACCCTGGCCGAATAGAGGGCGAACGTACTCAGCTATACTCATCTCTTTTAATTAGACGCTCAGTGGGCCGCAAAGTTCCGCGGAAAATGGGACGCCGCGCGCGCCGAGGTACCGCGCGCGCAATCCAACCCAGTTTCACTCGCCGTGGAGCAGGATCCCGGTAGACGACTTAAACCGCCTTGCCCATTTCGTAGGCCTGCTGCATCGCGGGGGTGGTCAGTACGTCGCCAATGGCTCCCGTGCCGGTGCCATACACGACGCCCTTCTGCTTGGCTCCCGGATAGCAGGAAAGAACGGCCCGGAGGCCCACCAGGACGGGCTCCAGCGCGGCCTTCTTCCCATTTCCCGAGGTCAGAATGAAATAGAACTCCTTATCGGCGATCTTCCTGTACCGCGCCACGCCCCGGTCAATCATGGTCTTCAACTGGCCGCACATATTGTAGAAGTAGACCGGCGTCGCCAGCACGATCACGTCCGCCGCTTCCATGCTGTCGAGAATCGGCGCCATATCGTCCTTCTGCACGCATTGGCCCGTGCTCCGGCAGTCATAACAGCCCGTACAGTAGTTGATTTTCTTTTCCGCCAGAACGATTTTTTCCGCCTGATGCCCGGCTTCGACCGCGCCCGCGAGGAAGCGGTCGCACAAAGTCTCCGAATTCCCGCCTTTTCTCGGGCTAGAAGAAAGAATCACGACTTTTTTGCTCATTTCGCTGTCTCCAGCCGGCCTGTGAACGGGCCGGTAAATCTTCCATCGGTTTCGTTCCCGGCGCCCAGAGCTTTCCCGTTTAAGCCGGAGGTCATTGCTTTCAGAGCGTAATCAACTCGTACCGATCATTGCCCATCTGCAAGGCCTTCATGTATTCAAGCTGATGCAGGCCGCTTCGCGTTTCGATGCGTTCCACCATATCGTGCCGCTGCGCTTGTGGAAGGGCATAGATCATATCGATGGAAGCCTTGTCGATGGCCAGAATATCCCGCGAGCCAAGGATGCCAATATCATCGCAAGTCGGCTTCACGCCATGCGCGTCGCAATCGCAATCCACCGAGATATTCTTCAGCACGTTGATATAGGTGATGTGCGCGCCGAAATGCGCGGTGGTTCCCTTCCCCGATTCGACCATGCGCTCCAGGAAGAGCGGCCCTTTCGGCCAGTCCGAGTGGTGAATTTGCAGTTTGCCCACTTTTCCGGAGGCGCAGCCGATACCGATGTTTTTGAGCGATCCGCCAAAACCGCCCATCGTGTGCCCCTTAAAGTGCGTGTAGACGAACAGAGAATCGTAGTTCAACAGATTCTTGCCGACGGCAATCTCCGTCAGGTGGTCGCCGGGAGTATACGGATGCGTGGCAGAGGAAGGCGCGGCCAGGTACTCACGCATCCCCGGAATGGGAAGCATCGCGTCGCCGTCGGCGTCCATGATGTCAACCGGACAGAAATTGAAGCCATTGGTCTTCAGTGTCTCCCGATGCGTGGCCGTCACTTGCCGTGGGCTGGGATAGAGGACGTTGCATTCCACAATGGAGCTGTTCGGAATGTGTGGCTGCAAGCCGCGAATCAGCTCAATCGGCAACAGGTTCGGCCCATGCGGTTCGCCGGTATGCAGCTTGATGCCAATTTTGCCAGTCATTCCGCCATTGATTTTGGCGTAGATCTTCAGCAATCCGTCAACGCTGATGTCCCTGGTGAAAAACACCTGCGATTGACTTTGCGTGGTCGTGGCGCTGGCAATATGGCTCAAGTCGCAGACGGCCAAACCGCCCAGAGCGATCGCACCATCTTTCAAAAAGGTACGGCGCGGCATTTTCCTCTCCATGTTTGCCTCCTCTCAGGAGCATACGACCTTGCGGGCGCGGATGTCGCTCAGCGGCCGGCAATCCCTAGGGCAAACGCATCATAAAATCTGGCAAGGGATCGATGAAACAGGCGCAGCCGTCGTTTCTGCTTGTTTTTGCGGAGGGAGCAGTGGCCTTCAGGCCACTGAGAAACAGACAATTAAGCGAGGGGCTTCACAGGCTGCGGAAAAACTCATCCGGCTGAAGGGTACGGGCTTCATCCCGTACATAAGTGCTGAAAAATCAACGCGGGGCTTTAGCCCCGGACCTTATGCTCGCAGTCGAAAGATTGTCCGTGCCTGAAGGCGGCCTCAATTTGCACCTCAGATTCAGAGGGCTGAAGCCCCCTGCTCCCTCCGATAGCTGCTTCGGCCTCGAATTGGAAGCTGATTCTCTATTTCTCAATTTTTCGTTTTACGCAAGCCGTTGAAATAAAAGAATATATAAAAATTATTCAGAATATGAGCGTAATACGCGCACATTTTCTGAATCTTCTGTGCTATATTTATATCAGATTGATTGAGCGGATGGGACTCAACACACCAACCCGCTCAAGCATTCATCAGGAGGTATGCATCATGGCTATCATTCGTTGGGATCCGTTCCGTGAAGTTGCAGCATCGCAAAATGGCTTTAACCCGGTCTTCTCGCTCTTCCGCAATGTGAACGAAGCGGAAGCTCCGCTGACTGCGGCCAGCTTTGCGCCGGCCGTTGACATCTATGAGGACAAGGACAAGCTGGTTCTCAAGCTCGAAGTTCCCGGCATTGACGAGAAGGATCTGAATGTTCAGGTCGAGAACGACACGCTGACCGTCAAGGGCGAGCGCAAGTTCGAGAAGGATGAGAAGGAAGAGAACTTCCATCGCATCGAGCGCAGCTATGGCAGCTTCTACCGCTCCTTCACGCTGCCGACGACCGTCGAGGCCAGCACGGTTACGGCCAAGTACACGGCCGGAGTGCTGCGGCTGGAGCTGAAGAAGAAGGCTGAGGCCCAGCCCAAACAGATCAAAGTTGAAGTGGCGGCGTAAAAAGCAGGGGTCAGGGGTCAGAGATCAGGGGACCGTGCACTGCTGAGAGTGGTCTGCTTTGCACGGTCAGGCAAGAGTGCGGGCGTTCAAGCTGGAAACCGTCGGGGGTTATAGAATTCCCGATATGGCGGAAGAGCTTGAACGCTCCCGTGAGTGGACAAGTCTCTGTTCACTCACCTCTGATTTCCGATAACTGATCCCTGATCTCTGTTATTTGTTATCTGATCCCTGTTCTCTGCTCTCTGACCCCTGATCTCTGTTCTCTGAGGTGAAAATGGCTATTCGCGGGGACAAACTTACCGTCAAGTCGCAGGAAGCGATTCAGCAGGCGCAGAAGCGGGCCGCGGAGCTCGGCAATCCCGAGGTCCGGCCCGTGCATCTGTTGCTGGCGCTGATCGAGGACCGCGAGGGCGTGATTCCCTCGGTGCTCGGCAAGATTGGCGTCCCCACCGAACGGCTGGAGAGCGATCTTCACGCCATCGAGGAAAAACTGCCTCGCGTGGCGGGAGCGGCCGCGGAACCGGGTCTGAGCCAGGCGCTCAACAAAGCGCTGGAGCAGGCCTTCCGCGAAGCCGAAGACTTCAAGGACGAGTACGTTTCCACCGAGCATTTATTGCTGGGCGCGGCGTTCTTGAAGGATGACCCGGCCTGCGAGGCGCTGGTGGCGCAGGGCGCGACGCACGAGGCGATTCTGAAGGCGCTGGCCGCGGTGCGCGGCTCGCAGCGCGTCACCGACCAGAATCCCGAAGAGAAATTTCAGGCGCTGCAAAAGTACTCGCAGGATCTGACGGAACTGGCGGCGCGCGGCAAGCTGGACCCGGTTATTGGCCGCGACGAGGAGATTCGCCGCGTGATGCAGGTGCTCAGCCGACGCACCAAAAACAATCCCGTGCTGATTGGCGAGCCCGGCGTGGGCAAGACGGCCATCATCGAGGGACTGGCGCAGCGCATCATTAAAGGTGACGTGCCGGAGAGCCTCAAAGGCAAGCGTGTGCTTTCGCTCGACCTTGGTTCGATGCTGGCCGGCGCCAAGTTTCGCGGCGAGTTCGAGGAGCGGCTGAAGGCTGTTCTGAAAGAGATCAAGGAAGCCAGCGGCGAAGTTGTGCTCTTCATCGACGAGCTGCACACGCTGGTGGGCGCGGGCGCGTCCGAGGGCTCCATCGACGCCAGCAATATGCTGAAGCCTGCCCTGGCGCGCGGCGAACTGCGCGCCATCGGCGCTACCACCCTGAACGAGTACCGCAAATACATTGAAAAGGACAAGGCGCTGGCGCGGCGATTCCAGATCGTCTACGTCGGCGAACCCAACGTTGAAGACACCATCGCTATTCTGCGCGGCCTAAAGGGCAAGTACGAGGCGCATCACAAGGTGCGCATCAAGGACGCGGCGATTGTGGCCGCGGCCACGCTGTCGCACCGCTACATCAGCGACCGCTTTCTGCCCGATAAGGCCATCGACCTGGTGGACGAGGCCGCGGCGGCCTTGGCGATTCAGATCGGCTCCAAGCCCACGGAGATTGACCAGAAGGAGCGCGAAAAGACCTCGCTGGAGATTGAGCGCAAGGCCCTGGAGCGCGAAACCGACGCCAACAGCGTGCTGCGCCTGGGCGAGGTCAACCGCGCCATCGCCGCGCTGCAAGAAGAGATTACCGCCCTCAGTGCGCGCTGGAGCCGCGAGCGCGGAGCCATCACCGAGATGAGCGAGCTGAAGAAGAAGATCGAGGCGCTGCGCTTCGAGGCCGAGGAGCAGACCCGCAAGGGCCAGCTCGACCGCGCTGCTCAAATTCAGTATGGTGAGTTGCCAGGCCTGGAAGTCAAGCTGAATGAGCTGAACGCCGCGCAAGACGGCAACACTGGCGTCGCGCGGATGTTGAAAGAAGAAGTGGACGAGGAGGACATCGCCAGCGTGGTCAGCAAGTGGACGGGCATTCCCGTTTCACGGATGCTGGAGGGCGAGGTCCGCAAACTGATCGACATGGAGAAGCGGCTCGGCGAACGGGTCGTCGGCCAGGATGCTGCGCTGGTCGCCGTGGCCAACGCGATCCGCCGCTCGCGCGCGGGCTTGAGCGATCCCCGCCGCCCGATTGGCTCGTTCATCTTTCTGGGGCCGACCGGCGTGGGCAAGACGGAAACCGCGCGCGCGCTGGCCGAGTTTCTCTTCGACGACGAGCAGGCCATGGTGCGCATCGACATGAGCGAGTACATGGAGAAGTTCTCCGTCTCGCGGTTGATTGGCGCGCCTCCGGGCTATGTTGGCTACGACGAAGGCGGCCAGTTGACCGAGGCCGTGCGGCGCAGGCCCTACGCGGTGGTCCTCTTCGACGAAATCGAAAAGGCGCACCCGGATGTCTTCAACATTCTGTTGCAGGTGATGGACGATGGACGTCTGACTGACTCGCAGGGCCGCACGGTGGACTTCAAAAACACGGTGCTGATTATGACCTCGAATCTGGGCGCGAGCCTGCTGGTGGGCGATGCGCTCAAGAGCGAGCACGGCTACGAGATGGCGCGACAGTCGGTTCTGCGCGAGCTGCGCGAACACTTCCGGCCGGAGTTTCTGAACCGCGTGGACGACATCGTGATCTTCCGTCCGCTGGGCGCGGCGCAGTTGGACAGGATTCTGGATTTGCGGCTCGACGAGTTGCGGAAGCTGCTCGACGACCGGCAGATTTCGCTCGAACTGACGGCGCCGGCGCGGCAACTGGTGCTGACCGCAGGGTCGGACGCGGCCTACGGAGCGCGGCCGCTGAAGCGCGCCTTGCAGCGCATGATTCAGGACCCGCTGGCCATCAAAATCCTGAACGGCGAAGTGCTGAACGGCGAGCACGTGCGCGTCGACGTGGACAGCGCAACGGACCAGTTGCGCTTCGAGCCGATGAACCGCGAGAAGATGGCGTAAGAGCGGAGTTAGCTGGCTGGCACAATATAATTGCATAACCAAAGAGCTGTCATCCTGAGCGACCGAAGCGAACAGGGGTCCCCAGCGAGCGGTTTTTGCTCGCTGGGGTGGGTAGCGCAGGAAGTCGAAGGATCTGCGGTTGTTTTTCGCCGCTGGTTGTACCTACGCTTGCATCCGATCCGTCGCGCGCTTGAAATCGGCGGGCTCCGCATCGTACCAATCTTTGCTCAAATCAATCCACGCAGGGTTCATTTTCTCGATCAAGGCAATCTTTTTCTCTCATCGCCAGCCCTTCAACTGCTTCTCACGAGCAATAGCCGTAGTTACATCCTGATAGCATTCAAGCCATACGAGCCGGTCGCAGTTGTACTTCGCCGTGAAACCTTCATGCTCTTTCCACTTATGCTCGAAGACGCGCTTGCGCAAATCGCCGGTGACGCCGATATAGAGCGTATGGCTGCGGCTGGCCACAATGTAAGTAGAATATTTGCACTCACGCATGGGGCGATGATACCGCAAGAAGGATTCTCTGCGAACGAGGGAAAAGCAGCCGCCGATTCTTCGACTTACTTCGCTGCGCTCCGGTCGCTCAGAATGACAAATTTGAATTGGATGCACTTCTTGGTAACACGATCCGGAGCAACGGAGTCCGCTGCTCCGAAGATGACTCAAGATAAATTTGCTGGCGCTATGGTGGTTCTTTCTTGAGCTACGATTCTCTTTGCTCCGGCGCGGTCTCGGTTGCAGTCTCTTGCGTTCCCGGCTCGTCGCGCCAGAGCCAGACGATCCACCAGATCAGCGCGGCCAGAGAAACGGCCTTGTTGGCGGTCATCAAATTGCTGCCGAAGCTCAGCATCTGCTGCTGGCTCTGAAAGTGCGCCGAGCGAAGGAGAATGAGCCAGGTTTGCTGGATCGCCAGCCAGTTGATGGCCACCACGGCGAGTCCGATGACAATCATCTGCGTATGGCTGCGCCAGCCGGCCTGGAAGCGGCGGCCAAAGAGCACGACCATCAGCCCCACCCCCACCGCCAGCAAGTTCACCAGCGTATCGCCCTTCTGCGCCACCAGTTGCATCAGCCGCAGATTGCCGAGCAGCGTGCCGACGGCCAGATTCTTCCATATCGGCCAAGGGCTCCAGACCAGGAGCAAACCGAGGGCAACGACCAACAGCCCCGCGGTGTTCAGTATCCACTGGGTGCGCTGCAAGCCGGCAAAGGCCCGCCGCGCCACTTCCACCAGCACCAACAGGCCCACAATCACCGCGATGTCGGCCAGGGCCGTCATCAATTCCTGCAACAGAAACATCGCCAGGCGGCCCGACAGCAGCACTCCGGCCATCAGTTGCAAGGCCATCAGCGCAATGCTGGCGGTAAACCACGGATAGCGCCGCGCGCGGTCGCGACCGAGCAGTGTCGCCAGCAAAACCAGTTGCGCAGCAAAGGTTAGCGTCCAGAGAAACTGGTGCGCGAAAAAATCAGCAGTGAAGTGCATTTGAGCCTTGTCCGGGCCGTGTGTAAGAAGCTATTCCGGCCCTTTTCCAGTCTAACCGCCCGCGGGGACGGACGGAAGGTCAAACGGCCAGCGGTGAAGCACAGGAAAGGGACTGGTGCGCCCGGGGGGATTCGAACTCCCGACCTAACGCTCCGGAGGCGTTCGCTCTATCCAGCTGAGCTACGGGCGCGCATACCTCAGCATACCGCATTTTTTGCTTTTCCGGAAAAACGAATCGCGCGTGCGGCGCGGCCACGGTCGGTTTTCTATTCCTCCCCGCCCGGCTCCTCCTCCAGATTGTCGAGCGCTGCCAGCGTTTCGTCGGGAACCTCCCACTGGCGGAGAATTTTATAGATTACGCCGGTCGAAAAGCCAGCCGCGACCAGGCGGCGCATGATGCGCGCGGTTTCCTTGTCGTTCTCCGGCTTGCGCAGGCGCTTGCGCGCCAGATGTTCGCGGGCCAGTGCCTCCTCGCTGATCTGGCCATAGCGGGCCTCCAGGGTCTCGGCGATCAGCTTCGACTCGACGCCCTTCCGCTCCAGATCCTGGCGGACGCGGCGAAGGCCCAGCTTTTCGTTCTGCTGGCGCAGGCGGGCATAGGTCTCGGCAAAGGCCGCATCGTTCAGGTAGCCGTGGCCGCGCAGGCGTGCCAGGGCAGCCTCGATGGCAACCTCGCCCGGCTCACCCGGCGCGGCGCGGTTCACCATCAGCCGCCGCAGCTCGGCCTCCGAGCGCATCTGCCGGCCAAGCGCGTTGACGGCGTACTCGTAGAGGCCCTCTTCGTTCAGGAAGGGGCGGGGTTTGGCGGATTTGCGCGCGAAAGTCATCGGCAAGGGATCAGGCAACAGTATAGCGATGAGGGCGTGTCTTACGCGGGCGGCAGGGGGCGGGCGGGTGTATTACGCGCGCAGGACGGCTGTCTTACGAATCTCTTCCCTCCGTCCGACACCTGTAAGACAGCGTAAGACGCTGTAAGACAAAGCCCGCTCCGGCCTCTAATGCCCTGTCTTACGGTATTACACCGCCCAAATTGCCTCCCCGCGCCGGCCGCGCGGAATCAGGATTCCTCCTGGCGAAGGATCTCTTCGAGCTTGGGTTTGTGCTTGGCCGCGCGGCCGGTGCGCGGCGTGGAGGCAATCACGCTCTCCGGTTTCGGCTGGCCCACGCGCTCTCGCGCCTTGGCCTTCACCGCCTTGGTCGCGGAAAACGTTCCTGGCTTGCGTTTCGTCATGGCAAGTACGAGTATGGAATAGAAACTGCTGGATGAAAAGTCCTGCAGAGGGCTTTGTTGGCGGGATGGAGAGCGGGAAGACCATGGAAGAGCGCGATTTTTTCAACGAGACAACCGAACAACGCACCCATACGCTGATCTGCCCACGGTGCGGGCAGACGGGCGAGTACAAGGTCACTTGGGTGGTCCGGCGCAAACGGGCGCAACTGCCCAGGGGCGCCGATGAGCGCGACCGCGCCAAATTCGCCAAAGCGCAGTCTTACATGGTAAGACGCGACGAGAAATTGTCTTGCACCAACGTGCGCTGCCGTAAGACATTCGAAATTAGCGCATTACAGTCGGTCGCCTTTTTGAACGACTGAGTGCCCGCCGGGCTGCTGGACCGTTCCTGTGCCCCCTGTGAACAAGGGGGGTGGAGCAGACGGTAGGGAAACAAAATCAAGTCAGCTTTCCCCTCGCGGAAGACGCAACAGCGACATCGCTTTCCATCCATTTCCGCAATAGCGCGGAAATGGATGGGGCGCCCTGACAGTATTGAGTTACCGGATCAATCGTGGCAGCCAGACGCTTTTCCTGCTTCCGCGCGCCTGCGTACGGGTTTCCCTGACGGAAAAGCGCCGTGTGCAAAAATATAAATATAAGAAATACTTCCCTGGGCGCCCGAATGACAAAAAAGGCAGACAGCCGAATGCCCCTCGACGACCTTCTCGTCTTTCATCAGGTCGCGCGTTCGCTGACTTCGAGTTTTGACCTGGACACGATCCTGCGCACCATCGTCGGGCACATGGAGCGGTTCATCGATGCGAATTTGTGGACGCTGCTCATGCTGGACGAGGAGCGGCAGGAGCTTTACTACGCGATTGCCGCCGGCGGCCAGGAGAACTCCCTGCGCAACCTGCGCGTGAAGGTGGGCGAGGGCGTGGCCGGCTGGGTGGCCGAGCACGGCGAAACGCTGCTGGTGCCCGAGGCCGCGAGCGATCCGCGCGTCAGCGCCGAGTACGGCGCGCGGCCGGACGCGGTGCACTCGGTCATCGCTCTTCCGTTGCGCGGACGCAAGGGAACGCACGGCGTCATCGAAATCTTCAACCCGCGCGCGGAGCAGCTCACCGACTACTCGATTGCCTTTCTGCACATTCTGGCCGACCACGCGGCCATCGCCATCGAGAACGCCCACGACGTGGCCCGCATCCAGCAGTTGACCATCACCGACGACACCACCGGCCTCTACAACGTGCGCTATCTCTACCAGGTGCTGGGCCGGGAGATAAAGCACAGCGGAAGGCTGGGGATGCCGTTGAGCCTGGCTTTTCTTGACCTGGACCACTTCAAGCTGGTGAACGACGCGCACGGCCACCTGGTGGGCAGCGAGCTGCTGGAGCGCGCCGGGCAGCGGCTCCAGCAGTTAAGCCGCAAGCAGGACTGGTGCTTCCGCTACGGCGGCGACGAGTTTGTCGTCCTGATGCCGGAGACCGACGCCGAGGAGGCGTTCTTGCTGGCCTCCGCGCTGAACCGCGCGCTGACGAAGACCAGTTTCCGCATAAAGAACGAACTGGAGCTGCGCGTGAGCGCGAGCGTGGGCGTGGCTACCGCGCCCGAGGACGGCGCGACAGTTCACGCCGTCCTCGGCGCCGCCGACACGCGCATGTACTGGGTAAAAGCCAATGGGCGCGGCGAAGTCAAGGGAGCGTAGCGGATTTCTTGATCCGGGACTGAAAGATTGCGCCGGGGAAAAGCTAGGTTTCTGACCATATAACTTTGCGTCAGGCTAGGGGCCGTGCGATCCCACCCTAGGCGCAAAAACAAGAACGCGCCGAGGGTAGGGCACCCGGCTTTGGTACGTCTTCAATTTTTCAGAAAGCTAGTGCAGGAACAGCCCGTTGAAGGGCGGGTTCTTCCTGGAGCGGGACTCGCGCAGGGCTGTCGCAAGGTGGCCGGCGCGGCGCAGAACGGCCACAAGGCGGGTTGCGGCAAAGGGCGTGCGCCGCTGCTCCGGCGGCCAGACAGAGTCCGTTTGACTGGCAATGGAAGGGCCAGGATCCCTCATGATCGCCATCTCCCGCGCCTGGGCGGCCTCGGCGTGACGCGCCGCCATTTCAACCAGATCCTTGGCTTTGCCGAAATCTCCCTGGTCACGCGCCGCTTGCGCCAGAGCGTAATGCCGTGAGGCTTCATGACGATGGTACGCGGGGATGTCAACGTATTCGGCAGGCATAGTCAATTCCATTCTCCCAGTTTCGCGGGCTAAGGCCGGTGTGGGCCAAGCTATTTCACTTATGTTGATCTTTCGGCAAAAGCGAGGGAAGCAATAGTCCGCAATTGCCGTCAGCCAATGCACCTTGGCAGCCAATTACATCCGCGAAAAAATTGGGATTTTTTAAGGTTAGAAAGGGACGGACGCTATGGACTTTCGCCCATCCGATCTTGATTTCCGGAAGAAGGATTTTGGGGCTATATGCCTGTTGCCGCCGTAAGCAAACTCAGCGCGGGCGGCGATGGGCGCGAGCGTCCGCGCGCTTTTGCGCCCGCCAGCGCAGGCCGAGGATGATTAGGTAGCCCAGTTGAATGGCCCAGGTGAGCGCATAGGCGGCCACGGTGAACTGATGATCGAGAAGGGCTTTCGGGTCCATGCGTTTTCCTCAATTGCCAGAGGCCGTTTTCAGGCCTCGATGGCCTCCTGCGCCTGCCGGGCGGCGAATTTTTGCTGCTGGCGCTCAAGCTGGTAGCGCAAGACAAGCAGCAGCAGCCCCCAGGCCAGCCAGGCCAGAATATTCCAGGCGAATGCGCGCAGCATGGCGGGATCGGTGATGCCGGAGTCCGCGCCGCCGCCGAAGACGGGACCGGGGTGCGCGCCGCGCCACCAGCGGTTGGACATATAGACAAGGGGCACATCGAGAGCGCCAAAAATATTGAGGACGGCGGCCAGCGTCCGCACCTGCGGCCCGGCGGCAAAGCGGCGCAGCAGCAGGTAGCTGACGTAGATCAGCCAGAGAACCAGCGTAGTGGTCAGACGCGGGTCCCAGGTCCACCAGACGCCCCAGGCGCGGCGTCCCCACAAGGGGCCGGTCACCAGCACGACCGAGCAGAAGACGACGCCCACCTCAGCCGCGGCCAGCGCCCAGGCGTCGGCGGCCAAGGCCTGCTCCGGGCGGTCGCGGCACAGAGACAGAAAGCCGATCGATCCGGCCAGCGAGATGGCAAAGAACAGAAATGCCACCATGGCCGAGGGCACATGGTAGTAGAAAATGCGTTGCGCCTCGTGCATCGTCTGCTCGTCGGGAGCGGCGTACAAGGCCTGATAAAAGCCCCAGGCCAGCAAAGCAGCGGTCAGCAAGGCGTAAAAGCCAATGGCGAATTTCTTCATGGTTTCAGTCCACGCGATTCTGACGCCGGAGCGCGTTCAGGCTCGCATTTCAGTGTACGACGGCCACGGCCAGCAGGAACACGGCCGGGAGATCGAGGCCGATTCCCTGATCCGGCGCACTTGGTTAATAAATTGCGACGAAAACCAAAAATGCTGAATCAAAATAATTATCGTGCGACGAAGTCTTCTTTTTAGGATTATTCTTGGGAAGCCCCGCTGACGGGCATTCCGGCGGCACTGAAAAAACGCCGCATTCCCACGCGCGCGCCGTGGAAGAGGAGTTTTCGGATGAATGCTGAGTTGATCCACCGGCTACACTTTGCCTTCACTGTTACCTATCACTATATTTTTCCGCAGCTCACGATGGGCCTGGCGCTGCTGATTGTGGTGCTCAAGTCGCTGGCGTTGAAAACCGGCGGCGAAGATTGGGACCGGGCGGCGCGCTTTTGGGCGCGCATCTTCGCCATCAACTTCATCTTCGGCGTGGTCACCGGTATCCCGCTGGAGTTCGAGTTCGGCACCAACTGGGCGCGGTTTTCGCGGCTTTCGGGCGGCGTGATCGGTCAGCCGCTGGCCATGGAAGGCGTCTTCAGCTTCTTTCTGGAGTCCACCTTCCTGGGGCTTTTTCTTTATGGCGAAAAGCGGCTCTCCAAGCGGCTGCACTGGTTCTCGGCGGTGATGGTCTTTGTGGGATCGTGGATTTCGGGCTTCTTCATCATCGTCACCGATGCCTGGATGCAGCATCCGGTGGCCTATGAGCGGCTGGCCGATGGGCAGTTTCAGGTGCTCAGCTTCTGGAAGATGATGCTGAACCCCTGGGGCCTGCTACAATATGCGCACAACATGACTGGCTCGGTCGTGACCAGCGCTTTTGTGATGAGCGCGGTGGGCGCCTTTTACCTGCTTGAAGGAAGGCACGAAAACTACGCTCGCATCTTCCTCAAGATTGGCGTCATCGCCGGCGTGATCTCGTCGCTCCTCATCGTCATTCCCACTGGCGACCTGCACGGCAAGTATGTCGCCCGCCATCAGCCGGCGGCGATGGCCGCGATGGAGGGCCTCTTCAAGACCGAGGCCGGCGCGGGAATGGTGCTGGTAGGCCAGCCCAACGAGGAGACCGGCCAGATCGACAATCCGATCATCATCGACAAGCTGCTCAGCATCTTGATTTATGGAAAGCCAGGAGCGGAAGTTACCGGCCTCGACCGCATTCCGCGCGACCAGTGGCCCACCGCGCTGCCGCTGCTCTACTACTCCTACCACATCATGATCACCCTCGGAAGCTGGTTTATCGCGCTGATGATCGTCTCCGCGTTCCTGCTCTGGCGCAAGCGGCTCTACACGGCGCGCTGGGCGCTGTGGGCGCTGCTGCTCAGTTTTCCGCTGCCTTACATCGCCAACACGGCCGGCTGGATGACCGCCGAGTTGGGCCGTCAGCCCTGGCTGATCTATGGCCTGATGCGCACCAGCGAGGGCTACTCGACCACCGTTTCGGCCAGCAACGGCTTGCTGACGCTGCTTGGTTTCATGGGGCTTTATCTGCTGCTGAGCATTTTGTTCGTGGTGCTGATCTATCGCGAAATCAGCAACGGACCAGAGCACATCGCCGCCGATGATGTTCCTACCAATTGACGAGCTAAATCCCTTTTCAAAGGTGGCTTGACCAAGGAGAACCTACATATGAAAGAACTAGCGACGAAAGCGCCTGAAAAGTATAAGGAAATCACGCAGGAACAATATTATAATAGCTTCCGAGGTGATTCTGAAAAAACCGAAGATAAGGCAAAGCTTGCCCTAGAACACGCCCTAGACATAAGAAAATTTGAAATTGATCTGTATTGGAAACGAGCCACGTATTTTTGGACCCTTATCGGTGCGGATCTCGTCGGTTATAGCGCGCTTCAGGTTAGTACAGTTCAAAACGAACGAACTATTGATTTGTCGATTCTTCTGTCCTGCATTGGAATTGTTTTCTCGCTTGGTTGGTTCTGCGTGAACAAAGGTAGTAAGCAATGGCAAGAGAACTGGGAGAGTCATGTTGATATGCTTGAAGATGGCATTATAGGACCGCTCTATAAGACAGTTTTAATCCATCAAGAACCATCGTCGATTTGCAAGAGATGCAAAAAGTTTATTGTGGGCCCCGGGGAGTTTTCAGTCTCGAAAATCAATCAGCTAACCAGCTTTTTTGTGACTATTCTTTGGGGCGTCTTGCTATTTAACTCTTTGGGGCCATTTAGTAATAAAGATGATATTGCGTGTACACATCTGATCTATGTTATATGTGCACTAGGCTGCTGCGTTGCATTCTTTACTTGCTTAGGAAAAACAGCTTCTGAATGCAAAACAGTTGAAGCCGCGTTAAGAACCACTACAATCGCCTCTCCTGCTAAGAACGACACCGCTGAGGAAAAGGAGTCTTCCAAATGATGGGTTTTCTCTGGTTCTGGCTGGTGGCCGTGATGCTCGCGGCCTACGTGATTCTGGACGGCTTTGACATGGGCGTGGGCGTGCTGCATCTTTTCCTGGTGCGCAACGAGGCCGAGCGGCGCGCCACGCTGGGCAGCATCGGCCCGTTCTGGGACGGCAACCAGGTTTGGCTGCTGGCCGGCGGCGGCACGCTCTACTTTGTCTTTCCGCTGCTCTACGCCTCGGGCTTCAGCGGCCTCTATCTGCCGCTGATGATCGTGCTCTGGCTGCTGCTGCTGCGCGGCATCAGCATCGAGCTGCGCAACCACGTTGAAGTGGGCATCTGGCGCGCCGTGCTGGATGCGCTCTTCGGCCTGGCGAGCGCGCTGCTTGCCATCTTTTTCGGCGCGGCTCTGGCCAATGTTCTGCGCGGCGTCCCGCTGCAGGCCGACGGCTTCTTCTTTCTGCCGATGTGGACCAATTGGCAACCCGGCCCGCAACCCGGCGTGCTGGATTGGTACACGGTGATCGCCGGCGTGACGGCGCTGGTGGTGCTCACCCTGCACGGCGCTCTCTGGCTCATCATCAAAACCTCCGGCGAACTTTTCGAGCGCGCGCGCCGCATCGTGACGCCGCTGTGGCTTGGCGTGGTGGTCCTGACCGCAATCAGCCTGGCCGCCACCCTCGTTGTGCGCCCGGCCTTGGTGAATAACTACTTCAATTACCCGGCCACGTTCATCCTTCCGGCGGGCGTGGTTGTCGCGCTGGCCGCGATCTGGCTTTTCAATCACGCGCGCCAGCCGGTCAAGGCCTTCCTTTCTTCGTGCCTCTATCTCTTCCTGCTGCTGGCCGGAGCCTGCTGGGGGCTTTATCCCACGCTGCTGCCCGCCACCACCGGCGCTGAGCGCGACATCACGCTGGCGCGCGCCATCACCAACCCGCGCACGCTGGCCGTCGGCCTGGTCTGGTGGGTACTGGGCATGACGCTGGTCGTATGCTACTTCGTCTTTGCGTACAGCAAGTTTCGCGGCAAGGCCGATCTGCATGGAGGCGCGTACTGAGGAAAGCCTCGCGGCGTCTCTATTCACACAGGACGCAATAGAATGGGTTGAATGGATAGCGCCTACGACGTGATCGGAGATGTTCATGGCCAGGCGGACGCTCTGGCCGCGCTGCTCCGGAAGATGGGGTATCGGGTCCACCAGGGGGCATGGCGTCATCCCAACCGCCGCGCCATTTTTATCGGCGATTACGTCGATCGCGGACCGAAGCAGGTGGACGCCGTGATGATCGTCCGGCGCATGGTGGACGCCGGTTCCGCGCTGGCGGTCATGGGCAATCACGACTTGAACGCCATTGCGTGGTCCCTGCCCGATCCGGCCACCCCCGGCGATTTTCTCCGCTCCCATTTTGGCGAAATCGGCAAACGGAACCATCGGCAGCACGCCCGCTTTCTGCGCGAGGTCGAGGGCCACCCCGCGCTGCATCAGGAAATCGCCGATTGGCTGCTGAGCCTGCCTTTATGGCTCGACCTGCCGGATTTGCGTGTCATCCACGCCTGCTGGCATACGCAATTTATGGAATACCTGCGTCCCAGGCTGCTGCCCGGCGGGCGGCTGAGCGCGGAGCTGATGCAGGCCGCGACCCATGAGCCCGCCTCGGAAGAGGAAAGGGACTCGCCCGAGCCTTCAATCTTCAAGGCGGTCGAAATGCTGCTCAAAGGCATGGAGGTCACGCTGCCCGGCGGCCCCGGCTTTACGGACAAGAATGGCACGCGGCGTTGGCGGGCGCGGGTTCGCTGGTGGGCCAACGAGCCAGCCAGCTACCGCAAGGCGCTGCTGCTGGAAAAAAGCCTCAGCGACGAGTTGCCCGAACTCACCATTCCGCACAGCCTGCCCGTCTGCGCGGTGCAGGCCAAGCCGCTGTTCTTCGGCCACTACTCGCTCTTCGGGCCGCCGCGCCCGCTGCTGCCGCAGGTCGTTTGCGTGGACTACGGCGCGGGGCATCATGGGCCGCTCTGCGCCTACCGCTGGAAGGGCGAAAAGACTCTGACCGCGAAGCACTTCTGCCTGATGCAAACCTGAGAGCGCGTTGTGCCGCCGTACCCCTCATCATCGATCCTCTACACTATCCAATATGGAAGTTCTCTACGGATTGCATCCGGTCGAAGAGGCCGTCAAGGCGGGCCGCCGCCATTTTGATCACGTTCTGGTGGCCCGCGAGCGGCACGACGAGCGACTGGAGCGCTTGGTCGCCCTCTGCCGCGCGGCTGGAATTCGCGTGCAGCAGGAATCCCGCGAGGAGCTGACGAAGCTGGCCCAGGCCCCCGCACACCAGGGCGTCGTGGCGCTGGTTCACCCCCAGGACACGCTCTCAATTGAAGACCTCTACGCGCCCATCACTCCCGGCGCGCGCCGCCTGCTGCTGGCTCTGGATGGCGTGGAAGACCCGCAGAACCTGGGCGCGCTGTTGCGCGTGGCCGACGGCGCCGGCGTGGACGGCGTGGTGCTCACCGAGCGGCGTTCCGCCCCGCTGAGTCCGGTCGCCATCAAGGCCAGCGCCGGCGCGGCCGAGCACCTCCGCATCGCTCGCGTGGTCAACTTGGTGCGCGCCCTTGAAGACCTCAAGCAGCACAATCTCTGGATCATCGGCCTCGACGAGCGCGGCCAGTGCGACTACGACCAGTTCGACCTGACCGGCGACTGCGTTCTTGTCCTCGGCCGCGAGGGCGAGGGCCTGCATGAGCTGGTTCGCCGCACCTGCGACCACCTGCTGCGCATTCCGATGGCTGGCGGCGTCAGCTCGCTCAATGTTTCGACCGCCGGAGCGGTGGTTCTCTATGAGGCCTTCCGCCAGCGCCGTTTGGCCGCCGCCAAAGGCCAGTCTGGCCCCACTGCCGCCGCCAAGCCAAAGAAGCAGAAAGGCCTGGGATCATGAAACTCCGCATTGCAACGGCTGTTACCGCAGTTTGCCTCGCGTCTCTTTCTTGCGCCGCGCAAACCGCTCCAGCCGCTCAGCCGAATCCGCCCGCCAAGGGCCAGATCATCTTCTCCCGCTCGACCGATGAAAACGGCCAGAGCGCCGCCCCAGCACCAACACCCGCAACCGCAGGCAAGTTGACCCCACCGCAGCTGGCCGCAGAGGATGCGGAACGCCAGGCCGTCGCCTTCACCGCCTTCGACCTCGACGTTCGCCTCCATCCGGCCAGCCAGCAGATCGCCGTTCGCGCCCTCGTCACCGTCCGCAACAGCAGCCCAAACCCGCTCGCCCGCATCCCGCTGCAAATCTCCTCCTCGCTCAACTGGGAGCGCATTCGTCTCGTCACCGCCGGAAGCCCCGCCAAGGACACTGCTTTTGCGGCCGCCACGCTCAACTCCGACGCCGACCACACCGGCCAGTTGCACGAGGCGCTTGTCCCGCTCCCTCAGCCGCTTGCCCCCGGCCAGACGCTTCAGCTCGACGTGACCTACTCCGGCCAAATCGCCCTGAGCGCCCAGCGCCTTTCGACCGTCGGCGCGCCCACGGACGTGGCCCAGCATTCGGACTGGGACCAGATCGGCGTGGATTTCACCGGCCTGCGCGGCTTTGGCAATGTTGTCTGGTACCCGGTCTCCAGCGCGCCCGTTCTTCTCGGCGACGGCGCGCGCCTCTTCGACGCCATCGGCCAGCACAAGCTGCATCTGGCAGGCGCGCATTTCCGCCTGCGCCTCACGGTCGAGTTTCCCCACGGCCAGTCCCCCACCGTCGCCCTCATCAACGGCCACTCCGTTCCGCTCGCGACCACCGAGTCCGGCCGCCTGGACCAGAGCCAGGAGGTCGATGGCGTGGCCACCGCCGACTCCGGCGCGGCGACGCTCGGCTTTGAAGCGCCCAGTCTTTTCGTCGCCATCCGCACGCCCCACACGGTCTTCGCGCGGTCCGAGGTCAGCGGTGGAGAAGCGCCCAGCCTCATTGACGCAATCCATACGCCTCACGCCGGCCCCGGCCTTACCGCCTGGACGCTGCCCGAGGACAATGTTTCCGTCGTCTTCTGGACCACGGCGGCGACGGCGGTTACGCCCTTCCTCGAAGGCTGGCTCGGCCAGCATCCCCACTCCCCGCTCACGCTGCTGGACCTGCCCGACCCCGCCGACGCGCCCTTTGAAACCGGCGCTCTGCTGGCCGCTCCGCTCATCGAACCCGGCGCCAAGGCTTCTTCGGATGCGCTCACCGGCGTTCTGGTCCACGCCCTCACCCACGCCTGGGTTACGCCGCCCAACCCCGCCGCGCCGCCGCCCGCCTGGCTCAACGAGGGCGTGGCCGCCTTCATGGGTTCGCTTTGGCTGGAAAAGCGGCACGGCCGCGATGCCGCCCTGCGCAGCCTTGAAGCTGACCGCGCTGCCCTGGCCCTGATCGAGCCGGAAACGCCCGGCACCGGCGATGGTCAGCCGCTGGCCCAGGCTATTTCGCCCATCTACTACCGCGCCAAAGCCGCCTATGTTTTTTGGATGCTGCGCGATCTGGCCGGCGATCAGGCTCTTTCCGCCGCCCTGCGCGCCTACAATGCCGCCACGGCGCAGGGCACGCCGGAGGCTCGCGGCTCTCTGGAAAAACTGCTCAAGCAGCCGGGAGCCAGCGATCTCTCTTGGTTCTTCGCCGATTGGGTTGATGCCGACAAGGGCCTGCCCGATCTGAGCATCGCGGGCGTCTATCCCACCTCCGCCTCGGCGGGCAACTGGCTGGTCGCGGTCAATCTGGCCAACGCCGGTTACGTCCAGGCCGAGATTCCGCTCACCGTCCGCTCCGGCTCCGGTTCGGGCGTGACTGCGGTTACGCGGCGCGTCCGCATTGCCGCCCGCAGCCAGACGACCGAGCGCATTCTTATCCAGGGTCGTCCCACCGAGGTCCAGATCAACGACGGCTCAGTTCCGGAAACCCAGGCCAGCGTCCACCTCACCAGCCTCGACGCCGCGTCTTCCTCCAGACGCCAATAGTGCATCGCAGAGGGCGCTTCCAAGTTCCAAGCGCTGCATTGTTGCTTGTTGTCTAGCTAGGGTGGGATGTCGGGTGCCCCATCCATTCGCGTTCTTTGCGAATGGGTGGGAGACCACAAACCTCCTCGGCGCCTTTTCCAACTCATGCTTGATCCTGGCTCATCGTTGCGGGAAACGCGCGTACGACGTCATTCACAAAGAATCTCATCGTTTATATTCAACAAGATACAAAATAAATTTTGCGAAGAATTGCGCATTTTGTACCCGTTTTTCTCTAATTCTGGTGGTCCTGCAAGTACACTGCTTTGGACGGAGAAAGCACCTTTTCACCCACCAGTGAATGCGCCTGCATGGCGCGCCAAAGACGCAAAAAGGTCCGGCTTTCGCCGGACCTTTTTGTCGTTTCCGAAGATACGTCCGTCGGCTACTCGGAGGCCATTTCCTCGGCCTCGCCCTCCTGGCGCATCTGTTCGAGTTCGCGCTCGGCCGCTTCCTGCTCAGCCGTAACTTCCTGCTGAACGCGGGCCGCCGCTTCTTCCAGTTCCGGCGAGAGCTGCACATTGCGGTAGTATTCCAGGCCCGTTCCTGCCGGAATCAACCGTCCGACAATCACGTTCTCCTTCAAACCACGCAGGTTATCCACCGCGCCGTTGATGGCGGCCTCGGTGAGCACGCGCGTCGTCTCCTGGAAGCTGGCCGCGGAGATAAAGCTGTCGGTCGAGAGCGATGCCTTGGTGATGCCCAGCAGCAGCGGACGCCCAATGGCCGGACGGCCTCCCGTTGCCAGCACGCGGTCGTTCTCTTCGCGGAAGCGGAACTTGTCCACCTGCTGTTCGAGCAGGAAGTTGGTGTCGCCCACGTCGTCGATCCGCACCCAGCGCAGCATCTGCCGCACAATCACTTCGATGTGCTTGTCGCTGATGGCCACGCCCTGCAGCCGGTAAACCTGCTGAATTTCATTCACCAGGTACGCCTGCAAAGCCTTTTCGCCCAGCACGTCCAGAATGTCGTGCGGGTTCAGCGGCCCATCCATCAGCGGCTCGCCGGCCACCAGCCGTTCACCCTCCTGGACGTTGACGTGCGTGCCGCGCGGCACCGAATACTCCCTTTCGTCGCCGTTGTCCGCGGTCACGTAAATCTTGCGTTGGCCTTTAACTACATCGCCAAAGCGGACTGCGCCGTCGATTTCGCTGATGATGGCTGTCTCGTGCGGCTTGCGCGCCTCGAACAATTCCACCACGCGCGGCAGGCCGCCGGTGATGTCCTTGGTGCGGGTGCTCTCCTTGGGAATCTTGGAGAGAATGTCGCCCGGACCCACCTCGTTGCCGTCCTCGACCATCAAGTGAGCGCCGCGCGGCAGCAGATAGCGCTTGTGCGTCTTGGCGTTCTTGATGATGATGGTCGGCTGCTTCTTCTCGTCGGGAGAGTCGGCCACCACCCAGCGCGAGAGGCCGGTCACTTCGTCCACCTCTTCGTTCAGCGTGACGCCTTCCTGCAAGTCCTTGAAGACCACCGTGCCACCGATTTCGGTCAAAATCGAGTAGGTGTACGGATCCCACTCGGCCAGCAACTGGCCCAGCTTCACCGGATCGCCGTCCTTGACCCTCATGCGCGCGCCGTAGACCACCTGGTAACGCTCTTTTTCACGGCCTCGGTCGTCCTGAACCACGATCCAACCGGAGCGGTTCATCGCCACCAGCGTGCCGTCCTTGCTTTCGACGTAATTCATGTTGATGAAGTGCACCACGCCGTTGTTCTTGGCGTCCAGGCGCGACTTGTCGGAAACGCGGCTGGCCGTGCCGCCCACGTGGAAGGTGCGCATGGTCAACTGCGTGCCCGGCTCGCCGATGGACTGCGCGGCAATGACGCCGCAAGTCTCGCCCAGCTCCACCATGCGGCCCGAACCCAGGTTGCGCCCATAGCAGAGCGCGCAGACGCCGCGCTTGGACTCGCAGGTCAGCACCGAGCGGATCTTCAGCTTCTCCGTGCCCGTGGCCTGAATCGCTCCGGCAACATCTTCGTCGATAAGCTGATTCACATCCACCACGATGTTGCCGTCGTAGTCCTTGATGCGCTCGAGCGAAACGCGGCCGATAAGGCGTTCCCGCAGCTCCTCGATGATCTCGCCCGACTCGATGATCGCGCCCACGCTGATGCCTTCGACCGTGCCGCAGTCGTACTCGGTCACGATCACATCCTGGGTCACGTCCACCAGCCGCCGAGTCAGGTAGCCGGAATCGGCCGTCTTCAGCGCCGTATCCGCCAGGCCCTTGCGCGCGCCGTGCGTTGAAATGAAGTATTCGAGCACGGTCAGCCCCTCGCGGAAGTTCGCCGTGATGGGCGTCTCGATCACCTCGCCCGAGGGCTTGGCCATCAGTCCGCGCATACCGGAAAGCTGGCGAATCTGCTGTTTCGATCCGCGAGCGCCGGAGTCGGCGAAGATGTAGATCGGGTTGAAGGCGCCCTCGTCGTCCGCCTTCTTCATGTTGGCGAACATCTCGTCGGCCACCTTGTCGGTGACCGAAGACCACATCTGAATCACCTTGTTGGCGCGTTCGCCGTTGGTGATGGCGCCGTCCATGTACTGCTTCTGGACCTCGATCACCTTTCTGTCGGCATCGGCCACCGTGGTGTACTTGCTGGCCGGAATCACCATGTCGTCCACGCCCACCGAAAGCCCGGAGACGGTGGCGTAATTGAAGCCAAGCGCCTTGATCTTGTCCAGCATCTGCACCGTGATCTCAAGCCCGAGATTCTGGTTGCAGTAGTTCACCAGCTCGCCGATACCCTTCTTCTTCAGCAGGCCGTTGATGTACGGCATTCCCTCCGGCATGGCGTCGTTCAGAATGGCGCGGCCCACCGTGGTCGAAAGATACTGCTTGTTAAAGTCCACGGCCTCGATGTGCGTCAGATCCTGGTCGTCATAAGCCGTCGTCAGATCCAGCACCTTGCCGGTGTAGCGCAGGCGGATCGGCGTCAGCGTCTCCACTTCCCTGGCTTCGAGCGCCATCAGAATTTCTTCCGTGTTGGCGAAGACGCGGCCCTCGCCCTTGGCGTTCTTCTTGGCCTTGGTCATGTAGTAGAGGCCCAGCACCATGTCCTGCGTGGGCACCGTGATGGGGTGGCCCGAAGCCGGCGACAGAATATTGTGCGAGGAGAGCATCAGCACGCTGGCCTCGATCTGCGCCTCGGGCGACAGCGGGATATGCACGGCCATCTGGTCGCCATCGAAGTCGGCGTTGAAGGCGGTGCAGCACAGCGGATGGAGCTTGATCGCCTTGCCCTCGACCAGCACCGGCTCAAAGGCCTGAATGCCCAACCGGTGAAGCGTGGGGGCGCGATTCAGCATTACCGGGTGGTCCTGAATGACCTCTTCCAGAACGTCCCAGACGACCGGATCCTGCATCTCCACCATCTCCTTGGCCTGCTTGATGGTGGTGCAGTGGCCTGTCTGCTCCAGGCGGTGATAGATGAAGGGCTTGAAAAGCTCGAGCGCCATCTTCTTGGGCAGCCCGCACTGGTGCAGCTTCAATTCCGGGCCAACCACGATCACCGAACGGCCGGAGTAGTCCACGCGCTTGCCCAGCAGGTTCTGGCGGAAGCGGCCCTGCTTGCCCTTCAGCGTGTCGCTCAAGGACTTCAGCGGGCGGTTGTTGGCGCCACGCAGCACGCGGCCGCGGCGACCGTTGTCAAACAGCGCGTCCACCGCCTCCTGCAACATACGCTTTTCATTGCGCACGATCACTTCCGGCGCGTGCAGCTCCATCAGCTTCTTCAACCGGTTATTGCGGTTGATGACGCGGCGATAGAGGTCGTTCAAATCCGAAGTGGCGAAGCGGCCGCCATCCAGAGGCACCAGCGGGCGCAGCTCGGGAGGAATCACCGGCAGCACGTCCAGAATCATCCACTCCGGCTTGTTGCCGCTCTTGCGGAAGGCCTCGACAACCTTCAGGCGCTTGGCGTACTTCAGCTTCTTCTGCGCCGAGGTCTCGGTCTTCATCTTCTCGCGCAGCTCCACATCCAGCTCTTCGATGTTGACCCGCTTGAGCAATTCCTTGATGGCTTCGGCACCCATCATAGCCTTGAAGCCCGAGGGACGGAACTGCGCATCCAGCTCGCGGAACTTGGCTTCGTCCTTGATGATCTCGCATTCCTTCACCGGCGCGTCGCCGGCATCGATCACGACATAGGACTCGAAGTAGAGAATTCCTTCCAGGTCGCGCAAGGAGATGTCCAGCAGATGCCCGATGCGCGACGGCAGTCCCTTGAAGAACCACACGTGCGAGCAGGGCGAGGCCAGCTCAATATGCCCCATGCGCTCGCGGCGCACCTTGCTGACCGTCACTTCCACGCCGCACTTGTCGCAGATCACGCCGCGATGCTTCATGCGCTTGTATTTGCCGCACAGGCACTCCCAGTCGGTGACCGGGCCAAAGATGCGGCAGCAGAAAAGGCCGTCACGCTCCGGCTTGAAGGTGCGGTAGTTGATGGTTTCCGGCTTGGTGACTTCGCCGTGCGACCAACTGCGGATCTTCTCCGGCGATGCCAGTTGAATGCGGATAGCGTCAAAATCGGTAATGGGACTGGACTGCTCAAACGGGTTCGAACGGAACAAGGCGACCCTCCTTGGCGGGCCTAATGGCCACTGCCGCGGCTTTCCCCGGGATTTTTGAAGGGCCCTTCCTTCCCGGGAAGCGGATTTTTCCGCTTTCAAAAAGGGCCGTAAACAAAAGCTGCTTGCTTCCAGCGAAGTATCCCAGGTCTCAAAAGCGAGACCTGGGGCACCCTGCATTCAGTGATCAGAGAGCTAGTCGGCAGCCAGGGCCGGCGCTTCCGGCTCCGGCTCCTTGGCTTCGATATCCTTGTTCTTGATCAGCTCCACGTCCAGGCACAGCGATTGCAGCTCGCGGATCAACACGTTGAACGACTCCGGAACGCCCGGCTCGATGGCCGCCTCGCCCTTCACAATGGCCTCGTAAATCTTGGTGCGGCCATAGACGTCGTCCGACTTGCAGGTCAGCAGCTCCTGCAGGATGTAAGCCGCGCCATAAGCCTCCAAGGCCCAGACTTCCATCTCGCCGAAGCGCTGCCCGCCGAACTGCGCCTTGCCACCCAGCGGCTGCTGGGTAATCAGCGAATACGGTCCGATGGAACGCGCGTGAATCTTGTCGTCCACCAAGTGCGAGAGCTTCAGCATATAGATGTAGCCCACCGTCACCGGCTGCTCAAACGGCTGTCCGGTCATGCCGTCATAGAGCGTCGTCTTGCCCGAACTGGGCAATCCGGCGGTGGCCAGCAGCGCCTTGATCTCGCCCTCCTGCGCGCCGTCGAAGACATTCGTTCCAAACCAGACGCCGCGTTTCATGCCCCGCGCAACGCGCAACAGCATCTCGTCGTCCAGTTCCTCCAACTGCCGCAGCGTGGCCGTCCCGGCGAATTCCTTCCGCATCAGCTCGCGCACATAATGCGCTTCGCTGTTGGCCTCGATCAGGGCGTCGATCTTCTGCCCCAGTACGTGCGCGGCCCAGCCCAGATGCGTCTCCAGCACCTGTCCCACGTTCATGCGGGAGGGCACGCCGAGCGGATTCAGCACAATCTCCATCGGCGTTCCATCGGGCATATACGGCATATCTTCCTCGGGAAGAATGCGCGCGATCACGCCCTTGTTGCCGTGGCGGCCGGCCATCTTGTCGCCCACCTGCAACTTGCGCTTCATCGCCACATAGACCTTCACCAGCTTGATGACGCCCGGCGGCAGTTCGTCGCCCTTGGACAGCTTGGCCACCTTCTCGTTGGTGATCTTGCGCAGCACCTCGATCTGCCGCGAAGTCATCTCCTCGATTTCGTCGATCTGCTCGTTGACGCGGGGATCCTTGTCGGCGTAGCGGATACGTTTCAGGTTCTTGGTGGAGATGCGCTCAATGGTGTCGCGATCCAGAACCGTATCCTTGGTCAGCAGACGCTTGTTGGTCCGCTCGTCGTGCATATCGGCCAGCACAACCTTGCCGCCCAGAATGCCATCAAGGCGCTTCAGCCGCTCGTCGGTCAGAATGCGGATTTCGTCGCCCAGGTTCTTTTCGAGCTTGGCCACATATTCGGACTCGATCTGCTTGGCCCGCTCGTCCTTCTCCTGCCCCTTGCGGCTGAAGATGCGCACATCGACGATGGTGCCCTCAATGCCCGGAGGGCAGGTCAGCGACGCATCACGCACATCGCCCGCCTTCTCGCCAAAGATGGCGCGCAGCAGCTTCTCTTCCGGCGTCAACTGGGTTTCGCCCTTGGGCGTCACCTTGCCCACCAGAATGTCGCCGTGCCCGATCTGGGCGCCGATGCGGATTACGCCGCTCTCGTCCAGGTCGCGCAGCGCGTGTTCGCTCACGTTGGGAATGTCGCGGGTGATCTCCTCGGGTCCCAGCTTGGTGTCGCGCGCCTCGATCTCGTACTCCTCAATGTGCACCGAGGTGTAGTAATCCTCCTTGACCACCTTTTCGCTGATCAGGATCGCGTCCTCGTAGTTGTATCCGCGCCAGGGCATGAAGCCCACCAGCACGTTGCGCCCCAGAGCCAGCTCGCCGTGCTCCGTGCAGGGGCCGTCGGCCAGCACATCGCCCTTCACCACGTGATCGCCCTCGCGGACAATCGGCTTCTGGTTGATGCAGGTGTTCTGGTTCGACCGCTTGAACTTGGTCAGCGTGTAGATGTCGGAGCCAACCTCTCGCGAAAGCTGCGTCGGGTTGTGCTCGCCCTCCACGCGCACGATGATGCGCTGCGAATCGACCGAGTCCACAATGCCGTTGCGCTTGGCCAGAATCACGGCGCCAGAGTCGCGCGCCGTCACGCCTTCCATGCCCGTGCCCACCAGCGGCGCCTCGGCCACCAGTAGCGGAACCGACTGCCGCTGCATATTCGCGCCCATCAGCGCGCGGTTGGCATCGTCATGCTCCAGGAATGGCACCAAGGACGCGGCCACGGAAACCAGTTGCTTGGGGCTGACGTCGATGTAGTCCACTTCCTCCTTGTTCACCAGCACAAAGTTCCCCGCGCGGCGCGCATTCACCAGATCCTCGGTGATCTCGCCCTTCTCGTTGAACTTGATGTTGGCCTGGGCGACGGTGTGCTTGTCCTCTTCCCACGCCGAAAGGTAGAAGCTGAACGGAATGTGATCGACCGGCCGCTTGCCGGCCTTTTTCAGCTCCACGCTCAGCCGCGCCGCCTCTTCCTTTTCAATGTGGTCGCCCACGCGCAGGCCGCTTTCGCCGGCGTTGGTAATCTCCACATAGTCCAGAATCCGCGAGTCCTTCACCTTGCGGTAGGGCGACTCGATAAAGCCGAATTCGTTGATGCGCGCAAAGCAACTGAGCGAGCTGATCAGGCCAATGTTCGGGCCTTCCGGCGTCTCAATCGGGCAGATGCGGCCATAGTGCGAGGGATGCACGTCGCGCACCTCAAAGCCGGCGCGCTCTCTGGATAAACCACCCGGCCCGAGAGCGGACAAGCGGCGCTTGTGCGTGATCTCCGAAAGCGGATTGGTCTGATCCATGAACTGCGAAAGCTGCGACGAGCCAAAGAACTCGCGGATGGCCGCCATCACCGGCTTGGCGTTGATCAGGTCGTGCGGCATGGCCGTCGAAAGCTCCTGATAAACGCTCATCTTTTCCTTGATCGCGCGCTCCATGCGCACCAAGCCGATGCGGAACTGGTTCTCCATCAGCTCGCCCACCGCGCGCACGCGGCGGTTGCCCAGGTGATCGATGTCATCGACCGCGCCGATGTTCTTGCGCAGCTTGAGCAGGTAGCGGATGGTCGAGTAAAAGTCCTCGGGCGTCAGCGTGCGGTGATTCAGCGGCGTCGCGTCCTGGTTGTCATAGAGCTTGATGTTGAACTTCAGCCGGCCCACGCGCGAGAAATCGTACTTCCGCGGATCGAAGAACATTCCCTCGAAGAGAGCCGTGGCCGTATCCAGCGTCGGCGGGTCGCCCGGACGCAACTTGCGGTAGATCTCGATCAGCGCCTCCTCCGGCTTCTTGATCGCGTCGCGCTTCAGCGTGTTGGTGATGATGTTGCCCACGTCGTCGCGATCCGCAAAGAAGACCTCGAAGCTGGCCGCGCCGCTGGCCACGATCTTGTGCAGCCGGTCAGCCGTCAGCTCGACGTTGGCCTCGACCACCACTTCGCCGGTGTTCAGGTCCACCACGTCGGAGGCGGTCATCGCGCCGTCCATCTCGGCTTGCTCGACCTCTACCCGGTTGATGGCCGCCGCCCGCAGCGCCTTCAGCGTGTGCGCGGTGATCTTGCGGCCGGAAGAGGCAACTTCCGCGCCCTCGTGCAGAATGGCGTGCGCGGGCTTGGCGCCCACCAGGTACGTTTTGGCGGTGACGTCCTCGGGAATCTCCCACTCCAGCTTGCCGTCAACCAGATGCACCCGGTCCACGGTGTAGAAGGTCTTCAGAATCTCCTCGTCCGAGCGCAGCCCAAGCGCGCGCAGGAAGATCGTGCCCAGGAACTTGCGCTTGCGGTCAATGCGCACATAGAGCGTGTTCTTCTGGTCGTACTCGAACTCCACCCAGGAGCCGCGGTAGGGAATGATCTTGCCCAGGAAATAGGTGTGATTGCTGGCCGTCTCAAAGAAGACGCCCGGCGAGCGGTGCAACTGCGAGACAATCACGCGCTCGGTGCCGTTCACGATGAAGGTGCCATTCGGCGTCATCAGCGGAATATCGCCGAAGAACACCTCCTGCTCCTTGATGTCGCGAACCGTCCGGTTGCCGGTCTCGGCTTCCTTGTCATAAATCGTCAGCCGCACCGTAACCCGCAACGGCGCGGAGAAGGTCATGCCCCGCTCCTCGCACTCCTGCTGGTCGTACTTCAATTGCAGACTGACCGGGTCACCGCACTTGTTGCAGAAGTCGGGCGTGTTCTTGTTGTACGTGCCGCACTTCTGGCAAAGCACATCGCCGACATGGAAGGGATCGGTCGTCACCATCGCGCCGCAATGGACACAGGCCGTGCGCAGGTGATGCAGCCCCTTCAGGTGGCCGCATTTGCACTCCCAGTTGCCAATCGAATAATCCACAAAGTCCAACTGTGAGATACTGCGGAAATCCGAGATCGGAAAAACCGACACGAAGACCGACTGCAAGCCGTTGTCGTCGCGTTCGTTGGGCAGCTTGTCCATTTGCAGAAAACGCTCATAGGAGCGCCGCTGCACTTCAATCAGGTTGGGAATCTGGGTTGCGGTGGGAATCTTGGAAAAATCGAGCCGGCTGCGAATCGCGCGCTTCTCGTTGGGCATGCTTTACTCCTGAGCCTCGTCGATCCGGCGCCATTCTGCGGGCCGGGCCAGCGCCTGAGTCTCTTCGGCGCCGGCTGATTACGGTAAGTAAGTCAAAAAATGCCGGACTGGCGCACTGCAAGCCCCAGTCCCAACCCCTCAAGCCCGGCCGAGTCCCGGCAAGCGAGGAAACAGGCCGCCAACACACCCTGGAAATTCCCCGGGCCATGCACGTTCCGTGAGATTTCGGTAAAATCCTGTTCTGGGCCTTGCCGCACATCCGGCATACGCGCTAGACTGCGCTTATTCGAGAGAACAAACTCAGCGATGGAACTCGTGACTATTCTGGGCGGCCGGGGCAGATTTGCTCAAATTTCATCTGTTACAGCCGGAAACACGAAAAGGCCCGCGAGGACAAACTGCCTCACGAGCGCGGCTTATTGCCTGTGCTCCCATCCGAGTTCTGTACCAATGCTCTCGCCGATCCCAAAGCCCGCTTCTGCCGCTTGCTCGCCAGCCACTTGCCAACCGTCAACGGAACCCTGTCCTATTCCATTGACCCTCAGGCACTTAACCACTCCGCGCATCCTGCCGCCAGAGGGTTTGGCTCTGCCCCGGCCAGCGAATGCCTACGTGCCTGCCTACAAATTTCAACGCGCGCCAGAAAACCTCATCCCATTCCCTCGAAAAATGGAATGAGCCAAAAAATCGCGCACTTTTCATAGTAGCGCGTCCTGGCCAGCCTTGCAAGCGAGCCCGGCCTCGCCGGCCGGGCTCACCCGTTTGTTGCTACTTGATTTCTACGGTTGCGATGCCTTCGAACTTCTTCTTGATCGTCTCGGCCTCTTCCTTGGTCGCGTTCTCCTTGATTGCCTTCGGAGCTCCGTCAACCAAATCCTTGGCTTCCTTCAAGCCAAGAGAGGTCACTTCACGCACGGCCTTGATGGTCTGAATCTTGTTGGCGCCCTGATCCTTCAGGATCACCTGGAACTCAGTCTTCTCTTCCGCCGCGGGTGCTGCTCCGCCTGCCGCCGCTGCCGGGGCCGCTACCGCTGCCGCCGCCGAAACGCCCAGACGCTCTTCCAACTTCTTGACCAGCTCCGCCGCTTCCAGCAGGCTAAGGGATACGATTTGCTCTTCCAACTGCGCTAGATCCGCCATTTTCTTCTCCAATCAGAATCGTTTGAATTGTTTTTCCGCGGCCGCAAGCCCAAACAGGTAGTTTCCGATGCGCCAGACCCGCGCCCTGCCCGCCCGTCTCTACAGCCAAAACTCTCGATCAAAACTCTGCGCGCCCCAAATCCGCATCTTCAGGACCGGGAAGCTGGGTATCCCAGGTCCGGATTTTCGGACCTGGGATACCACCGAACTTGCCGCCGCAATCTACGCGGCAAACTTTTCTTTTTCCACGCCCTGGCCCAGAACCACCGCCAGATCGCGGCCCGTGGCGTTGATCACGGTCGCCAGCCGCTGCGCCGGCGAATTGATCAGGAACAGCAGCTTCGAGAACAGCTCCTGCTTGCCCGGCAGCTTGGCCAGCGCCTTGACATCGTCGGCCGTCAACAGCTTGCCGTCCACAATGCCCAGCTTGAACTGGAACTCCGCGTTCTCAGCCGCCCACTTGGCAAAGGCCTTGGCCAGCTCGACCGGGTCGCCCGCGGTAAACGCCACCGAGTTGACGCCCTTCAGCCCTTGCAGCGCGGCTTCCACCGGCGTGCCCTTGCCGGAGACCGCCGCCAGCTTGTTCTTCACCACGCGGTACTTGCCGCCCGCCTCGCGGATGGCCTTGCGCAGCGCAAAATCCTTGGCCACGGTCAGCTTGGCAAACGTGCCAATGATCGCCGTCGTCGAGCCTTCCAGCTCAGCCGCCAGCAACTTAACCTTTTCCGTCTTCTTCGCCCTTGAAACCGCCATTGTCTTCGCTCCGCTTCGACAGGGATCAGGGATTAGGGGTCAGGGATTAGCACAACTGCGCGCTCCATCCCCTACTCCTCGGCCCCTTCCCTTCACACCCTCACCGGGTGCCTGTTGCAAATCTTGTTTTGAGCGTCTTGATTGGGAAGCGCAAGGACATGGAGGTTTTTCTACCTCCTAATCCCTACCCCCTAACCCCTGCTTCTACCGCTTGCCAGCCGCTTCGGCCGCCGCCGGATCCAGCGGCACGCCCGGGCCCATCGTCGAGCTCAACGTAATGCTCTTGATGTACTTGCCCTTGGCCACCGAAGGCTTGGCGCGAACAATCGCCAGAATCACGGTCTTCGCATTGTCGATCAGCTTCTGCTCGTCAAAGCTCAGCTTGCCCACCGGCACGTGCACCAGGCTGGTCTTGTCAGCGCGATACTCCACCTTGCCGGCCTTGATCTCTTTCACCGCCGCGGCCACATCCATGGTCACGGTGCCGGTCTTGGGGTTCGGCATCAGGCCCTTGGGGCCCAGGATCTTGCCCAACCGGCCCACCACGCGCATCATGTCCGGCGTGGCGATCAGGGCATCGAAGGCGGTCCAGTTTTCTTTCTGGATCTTCTCCACAATTTCTTCGCCGCCCACAAAGTCCGCCCCCGCTTCGGTGGCTTCCTTCTGCCGGTCGCCAGAGGCGATCACGGCCACGGTCTTGGTTTTGCCCAGTCCGTGCGGCAGAACCACAGTTCCGCGCACCATCTGGTCGGCATGGCGCGTGTCCACGCCCAGGCGCAACGTCAAATCGACGGTCTCGTCGAATTTGGCGTACTTCACCTGCTTGAGCAGGCTCACGGCCTCGCTCAATGGATACGCTGGCTTGGTTACAGCCGCGTGCGCCTTCGTCATATTCTTGCTGCTTTTAGCCATTCTTCCCTCGTCTCCCACCGCTTCCGCCAGCCCCGCTTTGCAGGGAACCCGGCGCTGGCCGCACGGGCAACGCTCTTTTGCGTTCCGCAGCCAACTATCGAACGGGTCCAGAAACCGTAGTGATAATGACGGCCCAGGGTTCCCCCCGGACACATTTATCAATAATAGAGAATCGGCATGGAAATTGCAAGATTTGCTGAAAATTCGCGATTCTCCAGGATTCCGGCAGTCTCACCGACCGGAGATTCAAGCCCCTGAACGCAAGAAGCGCCACTCTGAAGAGTGGCGCTTCTTGGATCGCTGTGCTGGTCACTGGCCTCCCAAATACTGCGTGGGCAGTGGTTATATCCACCGCTCCTACTTGACTCCGGCTGGTCTTTCCTTTTGAGGTCCGCTTCATTGGCGGTGACTCTTGCCGAAGTCCGCTTTTCTTGGGCTTGCCTGGAATCTTTTCCAGCAGCCGATTCATCACTGGCGCTTATCTAGTATGCAATCGTTATGCCAATTTTGAATTACATTGATTTCAACGACTTGCGCAATGAACGATATAAAGATTCTCTTGATTCTGGAAGCAATTTTCGAGAAATTCTCCCAAAAGCCATAGAAACGCGCTCACCGCTGGCACTGTGGACAGTAATGCGTCCCCCGTCCGGCCAGCACAATGCGCCGGATCGGCGTCTGGCAGCAACGGCAAGGCAGTCCCGTGCGCCGGTAGACGCAATGTTCCATCTGAAACAGGCCCCGTGCGCCATCGGCATCCACATAATCGGAAACCGAGGAGCCGCCCAGCCGTATGGCGTCCTTGAGAACCTCAACCAGGGCCAGCCGCAGCCGTTCGAGTTCCGCCCCGCTCAGCCGGGCGCAACTGCGGCGCGGACGAATACCGGCGTGGAAGAGGCTTTCGTCGGCGTAGATGTTGCCCACCCCTGTGAGCAGCTTCTGGTTGAGCAAGGCCGCCTTGATGCTCGTTTGCCGGCCATGGAAGAGCCGCGCAAACTCCGCTGCCGTCACGGTCAGAGGTTCGGCTCCCGCAGCGCTGAAGCCCGGACCGCGGCTGAGGTCGCGGAACTCCAGGCGGCCAAAGCGGCGCGGGTCCACGAAGCGCAGCTCCATGCCGCTACTCAGGCTCAGCCGCGCATGGGTGTGGGGCGCCAGCGGCGCTTCCGGGGTGGTCACGAGCAGCCGGCCTGTCATGCCAAGATGCACAATCCATTGCGCTTCTGGCTTGCCTCCCAGCTCTTCCATACAAGAACTTGGGTGCCCCACACTCGCCGCGTTTTTGTCTTTGCGGCTAGCGTGGGAGTGCATACTCCCGCCCCCAGCGCTCAGCTCGCAGACAATGTGCTTTCCCGTGCGATGAACGGCCAGAATTGCACGTCCCGTCAGTCCCCTGGCCTGACGCGCCGCAGGCGATTTGAAGAGCTTCCGATAGCTGGCAAACCAGACCTCGGCGATGCGGTCGCCGCGCACATGGCTGTCCACGCCACGGGCAATCGTCTCGACCTCCGGCAGTTCAGGCATTCATCTATTGTAAGAGAAGGTGTTTCCCGATCCAGCGATTGCGTCCGGGCTACTTCCGTTCGCCGGGCGCGCGAATGCGGCTGGCCTCGAAGCTGACGATCTTCCACTTGCCTTGCGCATCCATAATGTAGACACGAGTATAGCGATAGCCGCCGGAGATTTCGCCCCCCGGCGTGGTGCCGGTCACCTCAACCGTGCAGGTCACCAGCACCGTTTTCCCGTAGAAGCGCACACGGCGGTCGGTGACTTCGATGGCCGTCAAATGAACCGCGCCGGAGCGCAGATTGGCCAGCGCCTCGTCCCTGGATTGCATGGTGCCGCCGGGCGTAATGGCGATATAGTCGTCGGCCAGCAGGGAGTCCAGCGCGGCGGCGTTTCCGGTCAGCATGGCAGCGCGCCATGTCTCTTCCAATTGGTCGATTTCGAGGCGGCTTTCGTGCTTCTGCGCCCTGGGCATTCCGCCCTTCGTCCGTGTGGCGCAGGCCGGCAGCGCCAGCGCAACGGCGATCAAAAGGAAGACCAGCGCGCGCAGTGGATTCAGCGGGCGGCGAGCGAGCGGGCGGGCGGCGAACTGGGAAGGGTCAGTCATGGCCTCGCATAAACGGTAGCCCCACCGGGCGGTGCGGGTCAAACATACGCAACAAAAGACGCCTTCACGCTCGATCAATTTCCCATGAATGCCGCCGCGGCCTATTCTGGAACGCGCTCGGGCGGCCCGCTCAAACCAGAGCGATCATATTCTCCACGCTGCGCTCCCGCATCTTCTGGTAGACGCCGCGCACGGCGTGGATTTTGAAATGCTCCGACGCGCGATGATCCGCGAAGGCCTTCTCGTCCTGGTATTGCTCATAGATAAAGATCGTGTCGGGGTCGCCCTCCGCCCGATGGGGAATATAGTTGACGCATCCCGGCTCCTGGCGCGAGGCCAGGGCCAGCTCGCGCAGGGATTCGGCAACGTCGGCGCGGTCTTCCGGGGAAAATTTCATTTTTACGGCAAAACTAATCATGGAAAGCGACTTCCTTCTTGCGTCCTGGACAAAAACCTGGCGCTAATCTCAAGTTTAGGCGTGAATGCTATCAAGCGCCGCGGCAAACTCCGGCAGCCGGATCGTCTGATCCCGATCCGGGCCAGTTGAAACCATGCCGATTTTGGCGCCGCTCTCCCGCTCCTGGAAATGCAGGTAATCCTTGGCCGCCTGGGGCAGCTTGTCGAACTCCGTAATCCCCACGGTCGGGCTCTGCCAGCCTTTGAGCTTGGTGTAGACCGGCTTGATCCGCTCAAGGCCCTGCACGTCGGCGGGAATCTCGTCGCTCACCTTGCCGTCAATCTCGTAGCCCACGCAGACGGGGATCTCGTCGAGTTCGTCCAGCACGTCCAGCTTGGTGACGACCAGCCACTCGCTGCCATTGATATGGTTCGAGTAGCGCAGCAGCGGAATGTCCAGCCAGCCGCAGCGGCGCGGCCGCCCAGTGTTGGCGCCGTATTCATTGCCGCGCGCCCGCAGATGGTCGCCCACTGGATCGAAGATCTCGGTCGGAAACGGTCCTTCGCCCACGCGCGTCACATAGGCCTTGGTCACAGCAATCACGGTGCCGATGGCCGTCGGCCCCACGCCGGTTCCAGTGGCCGCGCCGCCCGCCGTCGAGGACGACGAGGTGACAAACGGGTAGGTTCCGTGGTCGATGTCGAGCATCGTTCCCTGCGCTCCCTCGAACATCACGCTGCCGCCTTCGGTCAAAATCTTGTTCAGCAGGCGTCCGGTGTCGGTCACGAACGGCCGCACCTGTTCAGCGGCGGCGGCGTACTCGTCGTACATCTTTGCCGGGTCCAGCGGATCGGCGCCGAAAAGCGCATGAACAATGGCGTTCTTTTCCGCGCAGGCCGCCTCGATGTGCGTCTTCAGCAGCTCCGGCCGCAGCAGGTCCACAACACGCAGGCCGCTGCGCGCCATCTTGTCCTCGTAGGCCGGCCCGATGCCGCGGCTGGTGGTGCCGATCTTCTTCCGCCCCGGCGCGCTCTCGGCCGCCAGCTCGATCATCCGGTGATAGGGCAGAATCACCTGCGCGCGGTTCGACACAAAAAGCCGCTCATCGACAGCCACGCCCAGATCGCGCAGCCGGGCCACTTCGTTCAGAAAGGCAATCGGGTCCAACACGACGCCGTTGCCGATGATGCCCCGACAGCCTGGCCGCAATACCCCGCAGGGAATCAACTGCAAAACAAACTTGTGGCTGCCGATGACGACCGTGTGCCCGGCGTTGTGTCCGCCGGCATAGCGCGCCACGGCGGTAAACCGCTCGCTCAGCACGTCCACGATCTTTCCCTTGCCCTCGTCGCCCCACTGGGCGCCCAGCACTACCGCGGTCTTTGCTCGCATGATTGTTCCGTTCCCTGAAAGCTGTTGTTTTGAGTCTGTATTTTGATGGAAGCCCTTGCTCCAGCGGACCTTCCCGCGGGCGCACGCCCGTTTAGATGATAAACCATGGGCACTGTTAAGCCAGAGGAACTACGCAAGACCATGCAGCCAAGAATGACTGTCAAAATGCGCGCATAGCCTTCCTCCTCGGAAGCCTTCGATCCCATAAAACGACACTTGCAAGTAATTCATTTGTGAAGCAATATCTGAGGAGCCTCGTGTGGGCTAGGCAGGTTGTTTCCGGCTCCAGCGGCGGAGCAGCCAATCCATCGAGCCGCCTTGGACGACGATGGAGAAGACGACGACCAGGAAGGTGGCGTTCAGCATCCACGCGCCGCCAAGGGCCGCTGGAACCGAGAGCGCCAGCGCGATCGAGAGCCCGCCGCGCAGTCCGCCCCAGGTCAGCACCCATGTCGAGCTGACGTGGTTGTGCTGCACGAGGCGCACCAGCGCGAGCAGCAAGGCAACCGCGGCCAGGCGCACCGCGTTGACCGAAAGAACGGCGGCGAGGCCAGCCAGCAGCGCGCGCGCGTTGAAGCTGACGGCCATGGTTTCAAAGCCCAGCAGGACAAAAAGCACGGAGTTCTGGATTTCGTCAATTACCTGCCAGAAGCGGTCCACGCGGTCGTGGCCGATGCGCTGCACCGGCTGGTTTTGCGTGAAGTGGCGCAGTGCGATGCCGGCAACGACCGCTTCCAGAGGCGCGGAAAGGCTGAGCGCGTCAGCCAGCGCGTAGCCGCCCAGGGCCAGCGCGACGGTAAAGAGAATATCGATCTGATAGGCGTCCACGCGGCGCATCATCTGCCCGGCGGCCCAGGCGGCCACGATGCCAATTGCGATGCCGCCTCCGGCCCGGACGAGCAGCATTCCGGCAATACTCCAAGGCGAGGGCGCGTGCCCGGCGGCCGCGTCCAGCATGGCCAGGAAGAGCACCGCGCCCACGCCGTCGTTGAAAAGCGACTCGCCCGCCAGTTGCGCCTGAATCCGGCTGGGAACGCCCGTTCGGCGCAGCATTTCCAGCACGGCGATGGGGTCTGTGGGCGAAATCAACGCGCCGAAGATGAGGCATTCGATCCAGGGAAGGCGCAGGCCGGCAAGCAGAAAGACCAGCCCCGCCACCAGAAACATGGAAAGCAGCGTGCCCACAACCGAAAGCAGCGTGACTGTAAGCTTTTCCCGCCCCAGCTCTTCCAGATCGAGCAGGAAGGCTCCGGCAAAGAGCAGCAGCGGCAGCATTCCGTGCAGGATGATGCTGCCGAAATCGATCTGGCGCGAGAAATCGACTGCCCAGGCGTGCATTCCGGGCGCCAAGCCGCCAGCCCCGGCCAGCGCCAGCGAAACCAGCACGGTCAGCAGCATGGTTCCGATGGTGATGGGCAGCCGGAGCCAGCGAACGCTGATCCAGCCGAAGAGCGCGGCGGTGGCGAACAGAACGCTGAGGATTTGCAGAGTGGTCATGGAGGCTGCCGGAAAAAGCGAATGCATCCATGATAGCGGAAGCCACGCCCGCCGAGCGCGGCGCGCACGGCTTTTGAAGCTCCGGCCGGACGAAGAACGGATTATTTCCGGCTGCTGCGGGCGTTTTCGGAGAGTAATATCTTTTCGACGGCGATTCTATGTCTCCCCGGTCCCTAACAAACGAGGGACCGGGGGCACTCGCTCATTTGTGGTTGCCCGGACCTGGGTCAGCCGCCTCCAAAGGGAACGCTCAGTGTGGAAGAGAACTTAATCAGCCGATCCTAAGGATAAATTCAGCGGTAAACTGGAAGCGGGACAGAGAGTAAAAACCATGAGGCCGTCAGAGTTATTGCCGCAGCATCGGGACGCGATTCGCCAGCTTGTGCTTCAGGCTGGCATGGTGAACCCGCGCGTCTTCGGTTCCGTGCTTCATGGAGACGACGAAGATGGCAGCGACCTTGACCTACTGGTGGACCCTGCGCCCAGAACCAGTTTGCTGACCATGGAAAAACTCCAGGCGCAACTGGAGCAGACCACCGGAATCAAGATCGATCTTCGCACTCCCGCCGAACTTCACCCTCGCATTCGCAGCAAGATTCTCGCCGAGGCCGCCCTCCTGTGAACAAGCACGAATTCCGCGCCAAGGATTACCTCCTCCATATGCTGGAGGCGACGGATCGTGTTTTTCAATATACGGCTAATGTTAGCGAGGAAGAATTCTCCGCCAGCCCGATGCTGCAGGATGCGGTGATCCGCAACATTGAAATTATCGGCGAGGCTGCCAAAAATCTCCTTCAAGCTGGTCCCGAGTTTGCCGTGAAGTATCCATCGATTCCCTTCGCTCAAATCTACGGCATGAGGAATCGCGTCTCTCATGGCTACTTTGCCGTCAGCACGGCCCCGCCACAGAGATGATCTGGGATTCCGTGCAAGTGGACCTGCCAGAGTTGCGTGAGCAGATTGCAAAAGTAATCGGGGAACTGCCAGAAGACGTTTGAGACAAAGAACGACCGATAGCTCTATCTATCCGCCGTTCGATAATGCAGCTTGGAAGAGTGCATTGGGCTGTTACCGTCAACCCAGAATTCTGCGGAAGCTGATCGGCGCGGAGCCTGGGCGACTAGTGGGGACTTATCCAAGTTGGAAGTAGTCAGCGAATATAGCGCATTCGATGATATTCTCAATGCGCTGCTACAATTGTGTAATACCAATAAAGTTATGGCTGACTGTCCGCAAACTGTCCATCCCTTTCATGCGAGGCAGAGGAGCTAAGAAGACTCTTCCCTGTGGACCCCGCTAATAAGCGCAAGTTGCTCCTCGCCACGGCGTGTCAGCTTCCAGACAATGACTCGAATCGGAATCGAGTCTGAATTGGCCTGCAGTGAGCCGCCACCCATTCCTATATAAGTTATACTCATCGGGCCGACATAATCCGGCACTGGCTCCTTGTATCGGTTCTCTACGATTTCTTCAATCAGCCCCAGGCCAGTAAACTGCCGGTAGATTTTCCTCTTTGCTTGCAAAAAGGAAAATAGATCCAACTTGTGGGTTGCAAGGTTATTGAGAGCAATTTTCCACCAATGTTTGCGCAATTTTGGATCGGGAATTTTTCTCGAAAACAGGAAGAACAGTCGCCGTTCGACTTCGTCGGAGTCCAGCCGTGAACTTCCAGAGGGATACAAGGCAGACAACAACTCATCCCAGTTGGTATCAAGATGGGTTATCTCTGATGGTATCTGCACCTCGGTGCCGGTCTCCTCTTTGCTGAGCGACGCCGCCAATGATTCCATATTGATCTCTAAGGACACCGGGTCCTGACCCTGGCCCAGTCGAGCAGTTGCGTCCTTTCGCTGTGATTTGAGTTCAGCGTTCTCGGTTTCGAGAAAAATGACCTTATTTTGTAGGTTCCTGATATCTTCGAGGTCTTCCCTCTTTGACAAACCGGCAGGAATCCAGCCTCGCTTTGGGTTGACCCTAAATTGATAACTTAGCGCCTGCAATACCTGTGATTTAAGCTCGTCGGGATTTGTATAGAACTTCACGACGCGAGACTTCTTCGCTTTTTCCGTGAATTGCTTTAACTTGGATTTACCTTTCTTCTCATCTTCGCTCTTGTCAACCGTTAGCTTCTTCGGGTCTTTTATCAGAAAAGCAAGGATAGGTTTTCCCTGAGCGACGGCATAGTCAAACTCCTTTTCGGTGAAGCTAATCCCGTCGTCGGCAAGTGACCCGTACCGACCCGCGATGATGATAAGGTAGTAGTCCGAATAATCTATCTCGTGCTTAATGAATTCAAACTGTTCGTCGTCAGCAGCGGGGAACAACTCCATGCCCGCCGGGAAAGCTTTGGATTCAAGGATGGCTTGGAGCACCTTCTCCCGTTCATCTTTCAGATCAGTGAAAGTCGAACTCACAAAAACTTGATAGCGAACCTCGTCGTAGCTGCCGTTCATGGCCAAATCGTATCACACGCGGCGCGCATTCGATGATTCACCCAACGTGCCGATGAAGCTCCGCAGATTCGTACCCATAACGCCCAAGGCACCAGGATGGATTCTGGAATGTTGCCAAATCGCCAATGCGCTTACCGAGGAGCAGATTGGAAACGGGAATTCGCCATTGCGTAAGTTTTCTAGGCTTGGGAGTGGCTTCGATGGAGGGACAGGCGACGCGGAAAAAATCTGCTGGCTTGGGTGCTTATGCGTATCCCACCCTTTCCGCAAAAGGCGCGGAAAGGATGGGGCGCCCGGCCCCCGAAAGATGGTTTTCGTCTGTTTGAACTTTCGCCACAAGCTGCTGATCTTTGCAGATTATTTTCACTCAGCAGCGCACCATGAATATAGGAACGATTGCGCTCCAGCCAGTTC
>Ga0224529_1000042_pt1 | contig 90578 bp, 80 predicted proteins | sample CBST50metaG_FD_179893 | JGI IMG/M metagenome (GOLD analysis project Ga0224529, IMG submission 179893) | Peat soil microbial communities from Stordalen Mire, Sweden - C.B.S.T50 | ecosystem: Environmental > Terrestrial > Soil > Wetlands > Peat | place: Sweden: Norrbotten County, Stordalen Mire...
ATTAGGTGGTCCTCTCTGCTTAACATGGCGCTTCCTCTTTCGGTGTCGGAACCTTAAAGAAAGACCATGTTGGGTGGAGTGGACAACTTTCCCGATGAATTACGACCTTATATCAGCGATACCGACACAGGACTGGGTATTACCTTTGGACCGACAATATCGGGCTGGATATTGAGCATGTCAGGATGGCGTTACATATTTATTGTCCATGCTGTGGCTTTATTTATCGTTTTAATCTGTTCTTATAGTATGCCAAGTGATAGCAAAAAAGACGGTCATAAAAAACTGGATATTATGGGAATTACACTCTTTATAATATCTCTTTTATGCCTTATGCTTGCAATAACACAAGGAGCTCAAATTGGCTGGCTGGCAACTGGAACCATTTTATTATTTATCTCCGGGTTAATTCTGATGGGTTTATTCGCTTTTGTCGAACATCATACCCAAAACCCAATGGTTAATGTTGACCTCGTATGCAATAAACGTTTCTTGGGAATGATTTTGATACCCGTAGTCGCAAGCTTGGCTTTTGTCACCTTGCTTACCTATTTCCCTTCTTATCTGATGGCGGTAAAAGGTATCAGCCCTCTACATGCTGGATTAGTTATGATCACGTTAACTAGCCCAGTGCTCTTTTTACCAATCATTGCAGGAAAACTAGTCGCTAAAGGGGTATCACCAGAAATTTTATTGAAAATCAGTTTATTATTATTAGTGGCCGGTCTTGCCTTACTATGGTTCACTAGTAGTCATACTGTAGGTATTACGATAACAATGAGTTGTCTATTCTTGGTTGGTGCTGGGATGGGCTTATCCGCTGGTCTTGTCGATGGTATAGCGCTCAGCATAGTTGATGAGCAAGAGGTCGGTCGTGCAGCTGGCATCCTGAATACATTCCGTCTGGGCAGTGAGGCCCTTGCCGTTGCTATTTATGGTTCATTGCTTGCATCTGGTATTTTACAGGCGTTTAAATCAGATGATAAGATTTTAGATATTGCAAAAACTAGGCAATTTATATCCCAGATTATATCCGGTAACGTTGTAAATAATACCAACAGTTCATATTATGCAGGGATTACGGAAATATACCAACAATCATTTGAATCCACATTATTAGTGCTAATGATAATTTCTCTGATTGTATCTATAATGATTATTCGGCTTATCAGGAAAGATAAGCACACTCAATTATAAAATAACTCGATCATATTACTTAAATTTTTTTCTTTTAACCAGTAAGGGGGTTTCATTATAACATGAATTGATTATACAACCTCCACCGTCTATCTCTGCGGACGATCTCACATCACAAAGAAGTTGGTGGGTTATATTTTAGAATGCATAACGTTTACTGGAAATAATATAATGATGAGTAATTTATCATTTTTTTAAAAATGAGATTATCTATGAGTCAATATCGATCGCGATTTCCCTTTCGTGGGTGATCGCATGAGATACCTCTTGAAGTTACCTCATGGTTGTTGTAAAAATTCATTCCAGCAGCTGCTTGCTGGTCAGTTTTTGTTTATTAACCCAAAAAGCCACAACCAGTTTTGTTTTATTGTCAGCACTGTCACCATGTTTTCCAGCATATTTCCATCTATGGAGATTTTACTTTCAGAGTCAAAAATAAGCCAAAATGGCTTACAACGTTGCCGGTACCCACGGTACCGGCAAGACACTAAAAATCAGCATCAACATTAAAATTTTCTCACCTAAAAGGGTAACCCACGCTCCTGTTTCATGGGCTTATGTGGTATCCATCTACAAATTGGACGAGCAGTGAGGACTTGTTGGTTATGAAGCTGAAAATGTTGGTTAAGATACACGCTTGATACCAAAGACGGTGGAGCTCTATCCAGTACTTTCGGTCCGTGAACGGATGAACTTAGCTGTGAATAGTTGCCGTTGATAAGAGCTTTTAACATCGTATTCATATCAAATGATAAATGGGATGATTACGCTAGAGAAACACTAAAGAACAACGATTTAACCGAGAAAATATTCATTCATTACGGTTAGCGAATGAACCTGACGTTACGCATATACAGCAAAAAGGCTTTTCACCTGTTTGTGCAACGCGTTGAGCCAGATATCTAACGCTTCAGGCGTATGTTCAATCACATGGAATGTGCGTTCGCCGTTTTTAAACTGAACGCAAACATCATGCTTTTTATCCGCCCAGTCCAGACCAACATGAGCAGCAAATTGATCTATCGCAGTCATAACCAACTCCTTTTCACCGGGGATTGGTATGCATTCCACGCTCTTCGAAAGAAATATAGTCAGCAGTTTGTCTGCATGCCCTGAGTATTCGTTAGCGAACGTGGAGCACTTACTGGCTCGAAAGCAAAGCGGCAATCATCAAACCACATGATTCTGGCACAATATTCGTAACCAGTAAGCGCATACCCTGAATCACTTAAAAGTGTAACTCTCAGGGTTCGAATGACTATATCTGGCACTGAGAAGACCTATCAGATCTTTTTGGACACAGTTCCACTGTGAATAGGATCAGCGCTTCCTGGGAAGAGGACCCATAGTAACGGTCAGCACATGCAGTGAGGTCTCTCAAACCAGCTTTATATAACATGTGTCCATTGGTGGTCATTTTGGTGGTCTTGACAGGAAGAGAATTCAGACTTAGCTTACTTATTAGCCAGTTATTGGCAAAGGCGATCCCAGTTAGAGGAGCCAAATTTTAGAAAAGCCCGCTCAAGTTTCCTCAAGCGGGCTTTTTGCTTTGTGATTTCAGTTTTTGAAACCAGTCAACATCGTTCAGATGTCGAATCGATCCAGATTCATCACCTTCGTCCAGGCAGCGGCGAAGTCTTTGACAAATTTTTCCTTGGCATCACTGCTGGCGTAAACCTCTGCGGTAGCACGTAATACGGCATTCGAACCAAATACCAGGTCGGCACGCGTTGCGGTGAATTTGACCTCGCCGCTGAGGCGATCGCGTCCTTCGAAACGTTCGCCGGTGGAGTCGGTTGCTTTCCATTCGGTGCGCATATCAAGCAGATTTACAAAGAAGTCAGTGTTAAGTTCACCCACTTTGCTGGTGAAAATGCCGAGTTGACTGCCATCGTAGTTTGCTCCAAGCGCCCGTAACCCACCGATGAGTACCGTCAATTCCGGCACGGTTAGCGTAAGCTGCTGAGCCTTGTCAATCAGCAGATTTTCAGTCGACGTACCGCCGACATCACCGCGATAGTTACGGAAACCATCCGCTTTTGGTTTAAGCCATTCGAATGATTCAATATCAGTCTGATCCTGACGAGCATCCACACGACCCGCGGTGAAAGGCACTTCAATCTCTACATTGACCGCTTTCGCCGCCTGTTCAACACCGACCACGCCGGCCAGAACGATCACATCCGCCAGAGAAGCTTTCTGGAATGACTGCTGAATAGATTCCAGCGCGGGCAATACGCGGGCAGCAATGGCGTTAACATCCCATTCTCTTTGCGGGAGCAGCGCCAGACGTGCACCGTTTGCACCTCCGCGTTTGTCACCACCACGGAAGGTTGAAGCCGAAGCCCACGCCACCGAGGTCAGTTCACTAACGGTAAGGCCGGAAGCAGCAATTTTTTCTTTCAGCGCCGCGATATCGGCGGTGGTTGGGTGATACACCGGCTGCGGCAGCGGGTCCTGCCAGATTAAGTCTTCTTTTGGCACCTCTGGTCCGATATAACGTGATTTTGGCCCCATATCCCTGTGAGTCAATTTGTACCATGCTCGCGCAAAGGCTTCGTTAAATGCCTGTGGATCGCCATGAAAACGACGCGATATCTTCTCAAACTCCGGATCGAAACGAAGCGTCAGATCGGTGACCAGCATGGTAGGTTTATGTTTTTTCGAAGGATCGAAGGCATCAGGAATAACATCCGGCGCATTGACCGCTTCAAACTGAATAGCGCCGGCAGGACTGCGCGTCTGCACCCATTCAAATTTAAAGAGATTTTCGAAAAAGTTATGGCTCCACTGCGTTGGCGTCTGTGACCAGGTTACTTCCAGACCGGACGTTATGGCATCGGCACCGGCACCGGTGCCATAACTGCTTGCCCAGCCCAGGCCTTGCGCTTCAATAGGTGCGGTTTCAGGATCAGGCCCGACATGAGTCGCAGGACCTGCGCCATGAGTTTTGCCGAGCGTATGGCCCCCGGCGATTAACGCCACAATCTCTTCATCGTTCATCCCCATATTGCCGAAGGTGGCGCGGATAGCCGGGGCTGCCGAGGCAGGATCGCCACTGTGATTCGGGCCTTCAGGATTAACGTAAATAAGCCCCATTTCCGTTGCACCCAACGGCGATTGAGCCAGCAATTCAGGATGGCGGTGTTCAAGCCAGGTTGTCTCGTCGCCCCAGTTCACGTCCAGATCGGGCTCCCATACGTCTTGACGCCCGGCACCAAAACCAAAGGTACGGAAACCGGAGTTTTCCAGAGCGACGTTGCCCGCAAGGATATAGAGGTCGGCCCAGGAAATTTTTTGACCATATTTTTGCTTCACCGGCCACAGCAAACGGCGCGCCTTGTCGAGGCTCACATTATCCGGCCAGGAATTCAAAGGTGCGAAACGCTGCTGGCCGCGACCCGAACCACCACGTCCATCGACGGAGCGATAAGTCCCTGCGTTGTGCCACGCCAGGCGGATAAAAAGACCGATATAGCTGCCCCAGTCGGCGGGCCACCAGGGTTGCGAGTCAGTGAGCAACGTTTTAAGATCAGCTTTGAGCGCGGAATAGTCTAATTTGGCGAATTCCTTACGGTAATCAAACGCCTCGCCCAACGGGTTAGTGCGGTTTGAGTGCTGATTCAATAGGTCGACTCTGAGCTGGTTAGGCCACCAGTCACGATTAGTTGTCCCACCACCCGCCGTTTTATTGGAATTTCCTTCATGAAAAGGGCATTTACTGGCAGATGCTTCTCTATCTGCTTCAACGATAGGCTTTGCATCTTTTGCTTCTTCATCAATAGAATTGCTCATGGTCATACTCCTTTTATGTATTCTCATTGCTACTCTATACGCGGACGTAACCAAGTCACGTCTGAATTACCCTATGTATGTGATAGACATTCCCTTAGGATTTGAGCATGCATAACACCTGTGCGAATTGCTCTTCGGTGTAACGGGATATATTCATCGGCACACCTCCGTCCACGGGAGGGTTTTATCATGCCGGATTTCCAGGTCGGGGGGGAGCGGAATATTGGGTAAGGGTCACAGAGTAGACAAGATTTTAGCGCCATATAGCTCAATTGGCATCCATGGCATTTTTATTGCGGGCTGGGGATTGATAAAACCCGGGCAAAGCCCGGGGTAAACTTAAATTCGATCTTTTCCATACGACGGAGAATAGGGACCGTATAACAACCCGCCCGGTACGCCGGCGGATAACATGCGGTTACTGGTAATCTCGGCGATATCATGGCCTTTATCCATCAGATTATCTGCCACTTGGGTGATGGCGGCGGTAATCAGCATACTCAACAAACCATTATTATTGCTTCGCTGTTCATTACTTGACGCACTTGCCTGACCGGACCACAGAGTTTGACCAGTGCGCAAATCCGCTAATTTTGCCGTTGCGGTCACGCGGGTTTCACTGGATATCACCTGATATTGGGTGCCGTAGTCGGTCACATCGATATACAGCACTGCATCAGCACCAAAAATCTGATGTAATTTGGCAGCGCTGACGCCACGAATATCCTGTGGCATGGTCATGCCATTGTGTTTGAAGGTTTCCTCAACCACCGCCACCGGCAATACATAATACCCGGCCTCAGCCAGCGGAAACGTCACTTGAGAAAGCACGCTATGACTGGCCTTCACATCAGGTGATTGGTTTAGCGGCGGCAATACCAGAATCGATCGGGGTTTGCTTTGCTTAAACGCCGTATAGTCTTGGGGCGTGTTTTTTGCGCAGCCGGTCAACGCCAGGGTAAAAGCCAGGCTGATAAAGACTAAAAGACGGCTCATTTCGTCTCTCCTTTAATTTTACTCAGCAGGGAATCCATATAAGGCGCTGATTCGGGGAATAGTTTTTTTTCTTGATTAATTTCTTGAAATGCCAGGTCGGTGCGACCGGTATTGACGTAGAGCAAGCCAAGATGGGCATGCAATCCGGGTGGGACCTTTTTTGCGGTGGCATGCGTTTTTTCAAGGCATTTTTTTAGCGCGGCGATTTGTTCGTCGGGGCTGGTTTTACCCCCTTGGTGATACTGATACACCGTTTGTTGATAGTTACCCCAGTGATAAATAGGTTTCGGCGCGGCGGCGCAACCCACCAACAATACGACAGCGCCTAAGCTAAGGCTCTTAGTTGATTTGGTCATTCAAATATTATCCATTAATGAGTCGGCTGCCATGCACCACTTTCAATGCCTGAAACCAGATTATTGACCGCTTCGCGAATTGCCAGGTCCAGCACTTTGTCGTTTAACGTCGAGTCATAACTTGCCGTGCCGCCAAAACCAATGACTTCCCGGTTGGATAGCTGAAACTCGCCTGCGCCCTGGGTTGAAAAAACCACTTCAGAGGTGTGCACGTTAACAATATTAATATCAACCTTGGCATAGGCGATTTGCTTTTTGCCCCGGCCAAAAATACCCCAGAGTTGCTGGTCGCCGACTTCCTTGCGACCAAACTCAGTGACATCGCCAGTGACGACATAATTGGCGCCTTTCAACCTCTGCGCCTGACCTTTGATATTGGCTTCAGTCCTCAGTTCAGCCATATTGGCGCGATCCAATACGTTGAAACGTCCGGTTTGCTGTAAATGCGTCATCAGGATGGTTTTGGATTGATGGCCTAAGCGGTCAATGCCATCGGAGAAAATACCATTCATATAATTAGAGCGGTTATCAAACTTACCCACGGCAATAGAGCTTCGCTGTCCCTGATAAGGTTGGTTATATGAGGCGACTTTTTGTACTTCCCGCGTTTGAGACGACTCGGTAGCACAGCCCCCCAGCAGCGTGGATGAAATTAGCAGCGCAGAAATAGATCTCGTTTTTGCCATACCCTATCCTTTTTCTATTATTTGTTAGCTATTAAATATCATGATCCATTAACCTTAACAGCCAAATACATTCTATAAAATCCCGACGGACACGCTATAGGATTTTGAATCCACTGGCGAGAAAACCATTTTCAAATTCATCAGTTTAGAATAAAACATGATAGTTCATCTTTCTTTAAACAAGAATATGGCTATGATTCTCTGATTCTAAATGCGCGCTTTGCTTTTGAAAACTCGGTATTTCACGTTATAATTGTAAATATATCGTATCCTTACGCGAATTAAGAGATATCACCACCACCGCCGGATCTATGAAGCTTAGCCTAGGGGCTGATGCATCGAATTAATCTTAATTCTACATGCCATTCACCTGATATCCGCAACGTTAAGCGCATCTATCTTTATAACCTGTTTATATCAATGAGCTGTTTTTTTACTATTTTTTTACTTTCCCAATCGAAAACCCGAATTATAATTATCGCATTCGATTTATTTTCATCTGACGCCAGTATCAAAAATAGCTGTTCTATGCCTCACAGGCAAAGCCATTAAAAAGAGTTATCAAGCATCTTATAAGGGTATAATATTTATGAAAAACGTTCAGTCTGTTTATCAAAAAAATTATGGTTTTGAAGATGCGCCATCGGTCGGTTCGGTAAAACCATCAAACCGAAATGAATCGATTTTTCTATGGCAAAAAAACCATTTTGAGATCTCGACTGATAAAAACCGCCTCGATGTGAATTTTATCCATCAATTCCTAACCCAGAGTCATTGGGCTACGGGAATTGATCGTGACACTGTTGAATCATCTTTAGACAATAGTGTCTGTTTTGGCCTTTACCGTAAAAACCGCCAAATCGGTTTCGCCAGAATTATTACTGATTATGCTACTTTCTCCTGGTTCTGTGACGTTTTTATCACCCCCGAGTATCGGGGTGTCGGACTTGGCACTTGGCTAATCCAGTGCTGTCTGGAATATCCGATTATGAAAAAAATGCGCCGAATTATGTTGGTGACCACCTTTGCGCCTTGGTTATACAGCAAAGCAGGCTTTGAGCCGCTGAATCGGCAAGATTATATTTGGCATATCTACCGCGCGCCTACTCCAACTGAAGCTAGTGCAAAAGCCTTGCATTAATCACCTTTAAATTAACCCGACTTTCCTCTTATCGCTTAGCGAAATAAGACAACTCACGTGCCCGCTGACGGGCACGTATATTGTATATTCAGGCGCTTGCGCGCGCAATAAAGTGCCAGTCCATAATCAAGCGTTCGGCAGGCGCGTCAGGGTTATCCATTTTTCTGAGCAATAAATCAACTGCCCGGCGGCCGATTTCTCTGGAAGGTTGTCCAATAGTGGTAAGCTGCGGTGAAACCATCTCGGCCAGTTCAGAACCGTCAAAACCGATCACTGCGATATCCTGCGGAATAGCCAGTTCTGCTTCTTCAATAGCGCGCATGGCGCCAGCCGCCAGGGTATCGGACACGGCAAACACCGCATCGGGGCGCGGAGCCGAATCAAGCAATTTTTCCATTGCCGCCTTACCCGCGCTGAAACTCAGGTCGCTGGCATACACTATGGCTTCATAGCCGGTACCCTGCTGGCGCATCACCGTTTTATAGCCGCGTTCCCTGAGCTGGGCATATTTATAGCTCAGATCATGGTTGATTAGCGCAATGCGGCGGCATCCGCGAGTGAGCAAATGCTGAACGGCATATTCCGATGCGTCCGTATCGCTGATGCCTACGCAAGAAACATCGCCGGCATCGGCATATTCCGCACACTGTACCCAGGGCATCTGGCCAATCATTGTGGTCAATTCGGGCAATTTTGAAAAAGCATCCATGGTAATAATGCCGTCGACAATTTTACCGGCGAGCAGTCCCAAGCTTGATTTCGACCGTTCAATGTCCGAGCCCGAATTGCATAACAGAATACGGTAGCCGTTTTTCTCGGCTTCTTCTTCTATACCCTTCACCACATCGGCGCAGAAGGGATTAGCGATATTCGAGACCAAGACCAGAATCATGGAACTTCTGGCGGTTCTCAATTGGCGGGCCAATAGGTTGGGCTGGTAATTGCTTTCCCTGATTGCCGCAAGCACACGATCGCGATTTCTGGCTTTGACGGTGTCGATATTATTGAGCACACGAGACACCGTCGCCACCGAGACACCTGCCAGTTTGGCTATTTTCTGAATGGACATAACAACAACACATCCTGCGGTCAGCATTTTCCTGCCTGAGGCTACCACAGTTTAATGGCGGCATGAATCAAAGCCCGACGTTATCTGCCCGCCGGGCCATGAATTCAGTCGGCCACTTTAACCCAGCACTGCTGGCGGTGACTTCGCACGATGGCGTCGATGATAAACATCACGTTAGCCCCATCCTGAAAGGTTGCAAATGAGCGGCTATCTTTAACCGAGGATCGACCTCCGCTAATCGCGGAATAAAACTGCAACATCATATTTTTGAAAGCATCCGGCCAGCCTTCAATATGTCCTCCCGGGAAATGCGCACTGTGCGCCACATCGGCATTCATCAAGCCAGGATCGTCGAAAAGCACTTGATTGGCCTGCGCCCGATACCCAATCCAAAGTTGTTGCGGCGTCTCCTGATCCCAGGCGACCGAGGCATCGCAGCCGTTCACCTCAAAACTCAAACGGTTTTTTCTGCCTGCGCTAACCTGGGAAACGTTGAAACTGCCTTTGCTCCCATCGTCAAATCGGAACAGGACAAACCCCATATCTTCGGTAGAGACGGCCCGGTTTTCGTAAAGCGCATTGCCCTGTTGCGCTGAAAACGTTGTATTGCCCTGTATGTTGGCCTTACGTGTCGGCCAAACGATGGATAAATCGGCAAAAACCTCAACAATTCGCTTGCCGGTGACAAATTGTATTGTGTCACACCAGTGCGACCCGATATCCGCTACGGCGCGGGAGCTCCCCCCCAGCGCGGCGTCTACACGCCAGTTATAATCGGTTTCCAACAACATCCAGTCTTGCAAATAACTGCCGTGTGCAGAAAAAATACGGCCCAGTTGCCCATGCCGCCGCATGCTGGCGGCCTGTTGCACCATCGCGAATTGCCGGTAGACGAAACTGACGCCGTGAATTACCCCGGCGTCTTCCGCCATGGCAGCCAGTTCGCGCGCTTCATCGGCCGTCATGCAAAGCGGTTTTTCTGAAAACACATGTTTGCCGGCGCGCAGGACCTTACGGTTGATTTCCGCATGCAAATGATTGGGCGTGCAGTTGTGTATGGCATCCAGGCCCGGATGGGCGAGTAAGGCGTCAATGTCGCCGTAAGCATACGGAACATGCAATTGCGCCGCTTTGGCTTCGGCGGCGGCCAGCGGCGTATCGCATAGCGCCACTACTTCGACAAATCCCAGGCGGCGGATGGCTTCGATATGCGCCGGTCCGATAAAACCGGTGCCAATAATTCCGACTTTAATCATGTGAAATACTCTCCCCTAGCCCCAGCATACGGCGCGCAATGGCGCGATCTTCATGCCCGGCGGCAAAATCATCAAAAGCCCGGCCGGCAACCGGAATAATATGGCGGCGGATAAATTCACTGCCCTCCCGCGCGCCTGTTTCGCCGTCTTTCAGGCAGCATTCCCATTCCAGCACCGCCCAACCGTCAAAATCGTATTGCGACAATTTGCTGAAAATACCTTTGAAATCAATGTCCCCATCGCCGGGAGAACGAAAGCGTCCCGCTCTATCCGACCAGTTTTGATAGCCGCCATAAACGCCGCTGCGCCCACTGAGCGAGAATTCAGCATCCTTGACATGGAACGCCTTAATACGCTGGTGATAGCGATCGATAAAACCCAGATAATCCATATGCTGCAAATGCAGGTGGCTGGGATCGTAGAGAATATTACAGCGCGGATGGTTACCTACCAGCGCCAAAAAACGTTCGAACGTAACGCCGTCATGCAGATCCTCTCCCGGATGGATTTCATAGCACACATCCACTCCGTACTGGTCGAAACAATCCAGTATCGGGCGCCAGCGCTGCGCCAGTTCATTGAACGCTTCCGCCAGAAGCGTCTGGTTATGCGGCGGCCAGGGATAAAAGTACGGCCACGCGAGCGAGCCGGAAAACGTGGCATGGGTTTTCAAGCCGAGGTTTCCTGATGCCGCCGCCGCCTGTAGCAACGTTTGCGTTGCCCATGCCTGGCGCGCCGCTGGATTTCCCCGGACCGCATCAGGGGCAAAACCATCAAACGCCAAATCATAGGCGGGATGAACAGCGATAAGCTGCCCCTCAAGATGGGTGGAAAGCTCACTGATCGTCAGACCATGGTCGGCCAGTTTTTCCATGATTTCATCACAGTAGATCTGACTTTCCGCAGCTCTTGCCAGGTCAAATATGGCTTTATGATTACAGGGAATCTGCAAGGCTTTATATCCCAGCGAAGCTGCCCATGCCGCCAGCCCGTCGAGCGTATTAAACGGCGGTTGTTCCCCGATAAACTGCGATAGAAAAATACCCGGTCCTTTAATTGTTTTCATTACATCTCCCAAAAAATTAGACTCGCGCTTGCTCTTTATATTTAAATGAGAAAAGGAAAATGACTGCGATGATGGCGGCAGAAATCGCCGGTATCCACCAGAAAGTCACCCAAGCCTGTGGTACGGCCTGACCTGCGACCAGATGGTTATATAATGCGCCGGAGATCTGGGAGCCCAGCAGCATGCCGATACCATAGGTGAACATGACGATCATGCTTTGCGCCTGCCCTTTCACCTTTTCGCCAGCCACGCGATCGGTGTAGATAAATCCCACGACAAAGAAAAAGTCATAGCAAACGCCGTGCAACAGAATGCCGAGATAAAGCAGGAAGCGGCCTTCCTCGCTCACGCCCAGCGCGAAAAAAGCGTAGCGAACGAACCAGGCGAACATACCGATCAGCAGCATGTATTTCACGCCCAGACGGCGAAATAACAGGGGGATGATCAACATAAAAAAGATTTCGGACATTTGGCCGAAAGACATGGCGCTACTGACATCACTGATACCCACATCGGCAAGGTAGGACGCGGTATAGGCATAGTAAGTGCCCAGCGGCACGGAAATCAGCATGGCGCAGAGTGAGAAAATAAAGAAATGACGGATTTTAAGCAGAGCGAACGCGTCCGCGCAAAACAGGTCGCGCAGCGCCACCGGCAGCCCTTTGGCCGGTGCCGGAGTGTGCGGTAACGTCAGGCTGTAAATCGCCAGTACGACCGAGCAGATAGCCGCCACCCAGAAAATGGTCACGCTGGCCAGTATCCCGGTTACGCCGATAAAAATACCCGCGACAATCCAGCCGATAGTCCCGAACACGCGCACCACCGGGAAACTTTTATCGACATTTTTCAGGCTGTGAAACGCGATGTTGTTGCCCAGCGCCAGCGTTGGCATATAGCAGAGCGTATAGCCAAACAGCAGCGCAATCAGCAAAACGCCATTACCATCGTTCAATGCCTGCGGCACGAAACACAGGATAATTGCGCCGGCCAGATTCATCACCGCCATCACTTTTTGTGACGCAAAAAAACGATCGACCAGCATGCCGAGCACAAACGGTGACAAAATGGAGGCGATAGGCCCCGCCGAGAACGCATCGCCAATCAGTAAAGACATGTTGTGATGCGTCATCACCAGGCCAAGCGTGACCGACCAGCTTCCCCAGATAAAGAATTGTAAAAACATCATCAATGACAGCCGGGGTATCAAAAACCGATGCTGCACGTCGCTTTTTTCATTACTTTCTATTGTTGAAACCATTTTTTGCCTCACCCAAAAGTAATCGATTACAAACCTTGTTTCGCTAAAAGTAATCGATTACAAAATAATTATCGCGCATATTCTTAAGAATTTGGGAGAACAATCACGATAAAGTTAGGCTGCGGGATTTTTAGATATATCGATTTGCAGGAAAGCGGCGGCGTACCGAAAGTTTGTTTGGAAAAGATTTGCATGGCGTTGCTCTGGCCTAGTCAGGGCTTAGTCATCACCCCGCGCCGTAACGTAAAGTATGACGTGTTTAGCAGCTTATTTTCTAAAGAGCCTGATTGCAGTCTGATAATTTCGTTGGGAAGATCTGCTAAATAAGCAAACGCTATTTTTTATTGTGACTTGATGAATTCTCGACCTTTATATTTTTCTGTATGTTGAAATAAGACCAAACAAAGGGAGTTAATAACATCTAGCGCTTGTGGTTTGGTATATTTAATAAGCTACAGATTCAGATTTTCAAATTGAGCTTTTGTTTGATTAATAACCATTACATTAAGAATAATCTTTATCGTTGAGATTTATGGCTAAACACCTTGTAATTATGTGTCAGAAGTTCAGCATAGGTTTCGGAAGAAGTTCTAAACAAGCCATTATCTCCATAGTAAGGGAAAAGATCATGTCTAAGAACGATAAGAACAGTAAAGATTCATCGAAAAAAACCAACGAACAACCTAGGAATGCAAAGTCAGCCTCTGACGAAAAGCCAGTAGTCGGCGCTGAATCAACTCAGAAAAACGATAAGAAAAAACATAAATAAATTTCAGGGGCTCAGGCTGCAAAGCCTGGCCCTGTATCCTATCCAAGCCCATTCGAACCAAAATCCCACTAAATCGGACGCATGCCATTGCAACTCGGGAAACGAGAACATCCCCAGAACGCATTGCCTGCTATCGAGCCTTTTCTGGCGACGCGACGCACCATTGGACTATTACAGCGCGGACACGATAACCCCGGCGCACCCACGGTTTTCGCGGGGACCTGTCCAACGAATTTGCGACCGTTGAAAGGGACATTAGCGCCTTTTTGGAAAGAAGAGACCAGCGGCACCAGCGTCGGGCCAATGCTGGGACGAGGCGGAACGACCATACCCAAAGCGCGCATATCAACTTCTATCTGCGCCAACGACTGACAACGACTTTGTAGTTCAGGGTCAAGAAAGCCTTGCCATCTCTCATGTCCGCGCACCTCGTTAGCAAACTCATCCAAAAGCTTCGTCATGCGTTCTTCCAGCCCCTGTTGCTTGATGATGATTTCATTCTGGGCTTGCTGAATATTGCGTAAATCTTCCGAATCGTAAGCATTCTGGTATTTAAAACTGCTCTCCAACGTTCGAATCCAGCCGTTGATGCTGGCTGCTTTTACCGGCCCAATGCCATGGACTTGCATGACATCATTTCGTTTCACGTCGCACGCGGTGGTGAAGCCATACGATGCCAAAGACGCCAAATCGCCGGAATTGATCTTTGAAATACCGGCCGTTCGGATGGCGAACTGAGCAAGATAATCGTCAAGCTGCTTTTGTTTTCTGTGTTTGCCGTAGTCATTTTTGACGCTGCCGAAAGCGGATGCCCATTGCTTGAACTCATCGATAGCATCGAGTATTTCGGCTTTTTTCTTTATCACTCGCTCAATGGGTAATTTGCGTTGTAAATAGTCAATTCGCGCAACGATGGCCGCTGACTGGCTTTGGTGATTAGCCAGCAGCCAGTCCAGATTGGACCAGCGTTTGAATATAAGCCCGATGCCCAAGGCTGCGATGACCAAGGCGCCGATGAGCGGCAGTCCGGCTGATAAGCCATAAATCGCGCCAATCAGGGCACCGATTCCGGCAATCTTGACGACAGGCCGCAAACGTCTGCGAGACAGTGCTTTTTGCGCGGCCTGGCTAGGCTTGGCTACATTCAGGATCTGCGGCATCGTCAATGAAACCGACGACGGTATCGCAAAGCCGTTAACCGTTGCCAAAATTGTCGAAAAATCCAGAACCAGCCCGGATTCGGGATTAAATTTTCCAGCCGGAATATTCACATAGGAAGGATCGGTATCGAGGAAGAGCGGCCGTCCATACACACGCTCCATTCGGCACCATGGACATTCCGCGGCACTCTGCGCGTAATGGTGGAGCTTATTACGGCGACAACCTTGCAGTGAAGATTCGAGCTCTTCCAACGCGGCAACCCAGGCCGCGGCCGAAGGACGTTTGGCCACTGGATTATTGGCGAATGCGGCCTCGAAGAGCTGTCCAATTTTCGGCGTAAAATCACTGAGACGTACAGTTCCCGGCGGGGGCGTCATGCCGTTATTCTTGGCTGAGTAAGCAAAGCGATACTCGGCAATCGCTTTTTCGATCGGCATTTCATCAAGCCCGTTGTAACGCCCTGAGAAGGGATGTCTATCCATGCACAGCAACTGAAAAAGACAAACAGCCAACCCGAAAGCATCATGGTTGGTTGTTCGGTATAGGGCTTTCAGAGATTTGCCCTGCAGCTCTGGCGGCGTGTACTCCGGTACGCCGACAACACAGAGATAACGCTGCGCTCCGCTTGTGACCTGGAAACTGTCGGCATCGATGATGACAACGGTGGCATGGGGAGAAACCAGAATGCCGCGCTGGTTGATGTCGCCGACCACACACCCGGTTGCATGCACCTGTGCGAACACCCTCGCGATATTCAGCGCCACCCGTACGATAAAACGATAGTCGGCTTTTGGAAAATATTTCTGGCGGGATGAGGGCGTCTGAAGTTCATGAATTTCTTTATGTTTATCCACAAGACGCATGATAAAGCCGACAAAACCGCCTCTGCCGTCAACCACGATCTGCTTGGGGAATGCGACCATTGGAGAATTATCCGCCAAGTGGATAGACACCATGGTGCGAATCTTCTGTTCGCGCTCGCCAATAAGACCTGGGAAATACAGTTTTGCAGCATAACCAGGCAAATTGCTCAGTGAAAAAACCTCCCCCTCGCCTCCCCTGCCTATGCGTTTTTCGATCTGCAATTCACGGCCGTCGGCATACAGTTTGCCGCATTTCATTTGGTCACCGCTATAATCAGCGTTTTGTCGTCGTCCGTCCTCTCATTGAGGCGATCGCCGGCAAGGAATGACGCCAAACTTTTGCTTAGGGCGAGATCTTTTCCTAAAACAAGCGAAGCATCCAGAGGACGTGCCATAGGCGTGAAAAAAGCGGGTGATGCCGTTCCCGAAACGCTATCAAGCACAAGACTTTCAATGCCATCTGAAAATGCGGCCAATGAACTGAATATATTTTCCAATCTGGATATTCTTAGCACGGGATGCGGATCGTCGGTGACAAAATAAGTGGTAGAAGCATATTCGCCATTGTGAGGCGCGCTTAGCACAGACCATGCAAACGAATCGCGTTCGCGAGCGACAATCGCGCCATCGCCAATATGGGCGGTGACTATCTCTCCCGCAGAAGCGACCAAAAGAATCATGGTGGCGGCGAACTCGCGCGGTGTTGTGTTCCTACGGGCTGCGGCCAGGCAGATACGGTCTCTGGCAATGTCCAGCCATGATCGGATAACGTCGTTGTCCGGCAAATCGGCGTGGGTCCGCAGGTAATCGCGGGCCTGGACGGTCATAGTACGACAGACAATGGATGCGCCTTGGCCGCCAAACTCGGCGGAACCGGCACCGTCGGAAACGATGGCGACAAATCTGCTATCGCCTTGCGGGGCGGTAACGACAAACCCTTGTTTGGCATCCTGTAAACGCGTGCCTGCGCGAATATGGGAACTGCCCGTTACGGAAGCTAATGCATAACACCAATCCATAGATTACCCCGCTACAGCCCACCCATCGGGGGCTGTAGGATTTTCCAGCGGCACCAGTTCGCCAGGATTGGAGCGCGACATGGCCCCCAAGGAATTTGAAAGCCATTGGAAAAATTCTCTGAACTGGAGGTCTTTCAGTTTTAATGGCTGACGTACGGCAATTTGAGTCAAGGTCGTCATGTCCGCATTTTCGACACCTATTGCGTAAAACATGAAAGATTTAGTGCTTTCGCCTTCTTGAACCAATTCAGCGGCACGCTGCCAACTGTCGGTTGGCGCGCCGTCCGTGATGAGAAAAACCCACGGGCGATAAAAACTCACGCCATTGGCGCGATAACGTTCTTTTCGTTCCTTAAGCATCTGGAGAGCAGTTTCTATGGCCTCGCCCATCGGCGTATTCCCTTGCGTCATCAGATGCGGAGGAAAAAAGTCGGTGGCGCTGGTAAAATCCAACTCAACCTTCACCGGACCAAAGGTCACAATGGCGAACTCCACCCGTTTTGCGGCCAGGCTATCACCCTGAATTTCCTCCCGAAGGGATAACAGCCCCTGATTCAATTGCTCAATGGGAGCGCCTGACATTGAGGCAGAAACGTCCAGAAGTAAAATACAAGGACAACGGGCCTGCGGATTATCCAGAAACTCCGCATCGCCAAATGGCTGCTGCTCGAATTCATTCATTTTGTAACCTCAAATCGATCAATGACTATTAGTATCGGCCAAACAAAACGCTTATTGATTATAAAAAGGAAATTAAGCGGTTTTTTTATCTGAAACTCTCAATAACCCCATACTTGCCGCCCCAAACTTTAACCGCTTACGGCTCACACCTACCGGCGCAATCTACCCTATTGGTCGCAACGCGTTCAGCAAAATTAGCAAAACGCGTGGTGGGTCACATAGTAATTTATCTGCCGATACGCTATTTTAATTCAAAGACTGCCCAATTAATAACCAGATCCGATGCCAGTCGTTGGCAGCCTATCCGGCATGGTCTACACGTCAATGCCCTTCCTGTGCCTACCCAGAGAGTCCTCATCATGATAAAGAAAAAAATCTTAATGCTGGTCGGCGATTATGTTGAAGATTATGAAACCATGGTGCCATTCCAGGCCTTGCAGATGGTGGGGCATCGCGTCGATGCCGTCTGTCCTGACAAAAGCAAAGGCGATTATGTTGTAACGGCGATCCATGATTTTGACGGTGCCCAAACCTATAGCGAGAAACCCGGACACCGTTTTGTCCTCAATGCTGATTTTAGCGAAACGCGGGCGCAAGATTATGACGCGTTGGTGATTCCCGGAGGTCGGGCGCCGGAATATCTGCGTTTGAAACCGGAAGTCATCAAATTGGTGCAGGATTTCGACGCTGCGCATAAGCCAATCGCCGCCGTGTGTCATGGACCCCAGATATTGGCGGCGGCCGGCGTATTGAAAGGACGAACCTGTAGCGCCTATCCCGCCTGTGCGCCCGAGGTTCGCCTGAGCGGCGGCCACTTTGCCGAAATCGGCATCGACCAGGCTTATGTGGACGATAATCTGGTTACCGCGCCTGCTTGGCCGGCCCATCCGCAGTGGCTGGCGAAATTTCTTGAGGTGCTTGAGAATGCTTGAGAAGTAGTTGAATCGTCATCGCCATCATCATGGCCGGGATGATTTGCCGCCGGGTAAACCATCCCGACAATTTTCCCTCATGGGTGGGGTTAATTCGAGAGACGAGTTAATACGCGGTAATTCGCAATTATGGGCGGCGTTAATTCGGGGATCGGTGTCGGCCAGTGCCAACGCTTGCTCGCGAAACTCGGGCGTGTGTTGATTACGCGGCTTATTTTTAACAGCTGTCGATTTCGTCATGCATCACCTCCGTAAATGAGTTTACCTCGCCTAACAGCGTGTCCGTCAATTCTGGGTAGGATCACAAACGTAATTTAGAAAGTCTTGAAACTTTGCAATCGCTCGCCGACCAAGCGTGTCGCTTAACTTTTAGGTTCAGGCACGTCAGCCAACCCGTTGGATAGCAACATTCTTGCGGTGGAAATGATGTTCAGATACTCACGCAGTAGCTTGATTTTGCCATTTTCAACCACGAGACGGCTAGCATAATCTTGGGCGTAAACTCGCTCTGTACCGTCGATAAAGCCATCCGAGTGGTACTCAGCAAACAGGCAAGCGTCTTCTTTCAGTTCATAAATTTGAATGTTCGATAATGTAAATGAAGAAAAATGTGATCGAATTAATTCAAAAGCCCCGCGCACGGCTTCTTTTCCTTCAAAACGGGAATTCATTCCAATACTTGGGAAATAGGGTAGTTCAAATACGCCATCATCAGCGAAAAGATCGACGCATCGGTCAACCGACGTGCTGAGGCTTCTGAGGCAATCGAAGAATTCGGCGAGTAACTCTTGAGCAGTCAACATGGGATTTGTCCTTCTGCTGGGCATAGTCTAACAATGCGGTGCTTTTACGCACCATGCTGCGTGGAAATATGCGTTGAAAAATTACTTCGCTTTAGACCTGAGCGATTCCGCCGTCCACGAAGACCTCGCTACCTGTCATGAAGCTGCTCTCATCAGACGCCAAGAATGCAACAACCTTTGCGATCTCGTCATCGCGCCCGGTTCGCCCAAGCGGGGTGATGCTGGCGGCGAAATCGAAGAAGCCGCTGACTTGGTCTTCCGTCGCGCCAGACACTCCATGCCCAGGGGTTCTGATGACTCCGGGGCTCACTGCATTGACGCGGATATTTTGGTCCTTTAAATCCGACGACCATGTGCGGGCGAAGGAGCGGACAGCAGCTTTAGTCGCGCTATAAATGCTCCAGTTGCCAAAGTCCTTGCTTGCCACGATAGAGGCGCTAAGGATGATCGATCCACCAGGCCGCATAAGTGGCAGAGCCTTCTGTACCGTCCAGATCACTCCCTTGACGTTAGTGTTCAACAAGGCATCAACATGCTCTTCGGTTAGACTGCCGAGTGGGGTCGGCGCCGCGAATCCCGCATTTGCGAATACGACATCAACATGGCCGACTTCCGCCTTCACTCGACTATAGAGACGATCTAAATCAGTTGGTTTGGTAACGTCGCCCTGAACCGCAACAACACGCGCCCCCAAGGAAGATGCCGCTTTATCTAATTCTTCTTTCCGCCGTCCTGTGATGTAAACCCGTGCTGCGCCCTCATCGATAAAGGTTTTCGCCGTAGCGAGGCCAATACCAGAGTTGGCGCCAGTAATGATAGCAATCTTCCCTTCAAGCCTTTTGGACATAACGTACTCCCGTTTGTGGTCGCAGTATTTGGCAACTTAGGATGCGGCCGGTTGATAGCGCGGAGATGGTGTCGTACCACCCAACTGAGAAGACATAGCGCGGCGCGCAGCTTCATAACTTTCCCAGACCTTGCCATCTTGCAGAACCGGGATCGTGACGACTTCACCTAGATCCAAGCCAACAAGCGCGGCATCGACCAGATTTTCAGGTGTCATGACGATATGCTGTGGAAGTTGGCTTACATGCTTACCAGCCAGTTCCCAGAAATCCGTCGCCGTCGCAGCGGGAAGAACGGCCTGAATGCGCAAACCCTTTGGGGCCAGTTCGTATTGCAAGGATTGGCTGAGCGCCGTAACGAAAGACTTACTCGCCCCGTAAACGCCGTTCAACATTTCAGGCGCAATACCGACCACCGAAGAAATATTGATGATCGTGCCTGTGCCGCGCGAGACGAATGCCGGAGCGGCGGCATAGGTCAGACGAGTCAATGCTCTGATATTCAGATCAATCAGTTCATCCATCTTGTTCACATCCGTATCAAGCATAGGCTTGATCGCGCCGATGCCTGCGTTGTTGACAAGCATGGTGATGCGAGTGTCTTCGCTCAGAAATTTTTCAATCTTGGCGAGATCGCCTTTAATAGTCAGATCGACAGCGATGACTTCAATACTGCGGCCAGTTTCTGTCGTTAGCTTCTTAGCGAGCGAGTCAAGTTTCTCCTGATTGCGTGCGACGATAATGAGGTCATAACCGCGACGGGCGAGCCTATCCGCATAGACCGCGCCAATGCCCGTTGAGGAACCTGTGATAAGGGCAGTGCCCTTGCTTTGCGTGTTATCCATTTTTTTTCCTTACATTTCCAGAGTGGGTCGACGAATGACTGATAGGTAGAAATGTATTCGAACTGGCATTTGGCTGAAATGTCGTATATGTTACCTTTTTAGGACATCATCTGATTTAAAGGGGAATTTATCATGCAACGCATCGGGTTCGTGGTTTTTGACGGCTTCCAATCCATGAGTTTTGCTGCTCTCTCGGTTTTCGAGTACGCAAATGTCATGATGGGTAAGCCCCTTTACGAGATGCATTTCATCTCGGAAAAAGGCGGCCTTGTGCGTTCGTCAACCGGCATGGTGGTTGACTCAAAAGCGTTTGACAACACTATCTATGACACCGTGATCGTCGGCGGTGGAACATCCATTCTGGAACATGCGCCTGCCGCTTTGCTTGCCTTCATTCGCAAGGCATCGGGAAATTCGCGCCGTGTCGCATCGATTTGCACCGGCGCCTTCATTCTCGCTGAAGCGGGCATTCTCGACGGGAAACGTGCGACTACTCATTGGATGTATGCGCATGAGCTTCAATCGCGGTTTCCAAAAGTTACAATGGAAGAAGATCGGATTTTCCTCATCGACGGGAATGTATGGACATCGGCTGGCATGACTGCCGGTATTGACCTGGCGTTGGCTATGGCCGAAAAAGACCTCGGTGCCGACGTAACGCGTTCGATTGCTCAAAAGCTTGTGGTCTACCATCGCCGCGCTGGCGGCCAATCGCAGCACTCAGCTTTGCTTGAATTAGAGCCTAAGTCGGATCGTATTCAGAATGCCTTGTCTTTCGCGAAAAAAAATCTACATACCTCCTTGTCGGTTGAGCAATTGGCGGAAGCGGCTCATTTAAGTCCCAGACAATTCAGCCGCGCATTTCGCGCGGAAACGGGGCAGTCGCCGGCGAAGGCAATTGAAAATCTTCGCCTTGAAGCAGCAAGACTGATGATGGAGCAGACACGTCATTCGATTGATGTAGTGGCGCAAGAAACGGGGTTTGGCGATCGCAGGCGTTTACGGCAGGCCTTCTTGCGTGTGTTCGGCCAACCGCCGCAAACTATCCGCCGGAATGCCCGTAGAGAACCATTGGCGGAAACTAGTTAGGAACCGTAATAACGTTTCCTCTCATTGCTCTCAGCTTTTCTTGTGCTGATAATGTGGATAATCTCTGGGCATTTTCAAACGGATTCAAATTAAAAAAGCCATTTTCTGTCAAGTGATCAGAAAATGGCTTAACTACTGTTGATGCTGATGCGCAATGGTTATCAGTGCTGCATAACAGGCTTATAAGAGGTCACATTGGCGAGAAGATGTCACCGGACTCGGCCTTTAGCATCTTGCCTTCGCCGTCGGTGATAAGGACATAGTTGCCGCCCATATATGTCCAGTGGCTACCCACTTCCGGTGGCGGAAGGTGTCTGGCGCTCCAATCGACAATCTCATAAGGCTTGGTGCGATAGATATCGGGCACAATATCGCCAATCTTGAATTCCCTGGAATCGATAAAGAAAGACTGCACATCATGTGAACCTGCCGCATGTGGGGCTGGAGCGTTTGGTGATGGCGTGGCGGCTTGATCCGGTGCGACGACATCAGGTCCGGCTTCAGCATATGCTTGAGAAACAAAGGGTAAAGCCCCTATAAAGAACATCGCTGAGATAATTACCGCTTTTGACTTACCCATTGTTTCTTTCAATTGAGAACCTCTGTTCTGGTACGTAATCATTTTGATGAATGTGATTTAGTCAGTTTCATACTTATTTTATGGTCCGAATTGCACTGTTGCCGTGCCCTATTGGCATAGGCCCCATCCAGTCGCTCCATAGTACAGGCGTAGAAGATAAAGATATATCGCACAAGATGAATGTAATTTTTGTAAAAAAACATGACGGGAAATTTGTGCACTATCCCTATCTAAGCATGGACAATGTTGAAATCAGGCCAATGGGAAATATCCGGATTCAGGCGCGGCTCTTTCATAGGAAAAACCAATACCCCCTAAAGATTTTGAGCGATGTGCCGATAATAAAGTCTAATATTATGATTTTCTTAAAGTTATAGGTTTCTTTATGCGCAGCAATTTGCCTGTTACGCAACACGAATATGAATTATCAGACGATGCTACGCTAATGTCGATTACCGATACGCAAAGCCATATTCTGTATGCAAACAATGCTTTTATCCAGGCCAGCGGTTATAAACCTGAAGAAATTTTGGGGCAACCCCATAATATTGTACGTCACCCGGATATGCCGCCCCAAGCCTTTGCCGACTTATGGGCGACAGTAAAAGCCGGCCGATCCTGGACCGCGTTGGTGAAAAATCGTCGACAAAATGGCGATCACTATTGGGTACGCGCCAATGTGACTCCGGTGGTCCGCAACAACCATCTTACCGGGTATATGTCGGTTCGCACCAAACCCACGCGCGCTGAAATTTTGGCTGCCGAACAGTGGTATCAGCTGTTTAATTCGGGTAAAGCAAGCGGCCATAAATTCCATCAGGGCCTGATCATACGTACCAGTTGGCTGAGCTGGATGTCATTGTTAAAAACCATGACAGTGCGTTGGCGTATTCGTTGCGGTGTTTTGCCGATATTGCCGCTGAGCCTGATAGGTGGCTATTTGGCGGGACTAAGTGGTGGCGGCCTGGGCATCGCCGGGATATCAGCGGCGGCGCTGACGGTGCTGATGTCGTTATGGATCGAGAACATGGTGGCGCGCCCGCTGGAAAAAGTCCTTCATCAGGCGTTGAATGTTGCCGCCGGACATTTTGATAGCAACGTTGCATTGAATCGCGTTGATGAAATCGGCATGATTTTACGCGCCATCAATCAATCGGGATTGAATCTCCGTTCTTTAACCGATGATGTCAATGAGCAGATTACAGGATTGCAAAACGCCGGGGAAGAAATCGCGCTCGGCAATGAGCATCTCAGTTCACGCAGTGAAGATGCGGCATCCAGCCTGGAACAAACCGCCGCCTCGATGGAACAAATGACGGCAACCGTCAAAAACAACGCCAATACGGCGCATAGCGCCAACCAGCAAGCCAAATCAGCCAGTGAAGCGGCGAGTAAAGGCGGTGCGGTGGTGAGTAAGGTCATCGATACCATGGCCACCATTACCACCTCGAGTAAAAAGATTCGCGAGATTATCAACGTCATTGACGGCATCGCGTTCCAAACCAATATCCTGGCGCTGAATGCGGCGGTGGAAGCGGCGCGGGCCGGTGAATTGGGACGGGGTTTCGCAGTGGTGGCGGGCGAAGTACGCTCGCTGGCCCAGCGTAGCGCCAATGCGGCAAAAGAGATTACGAATCTGATTAACGATAGCGTTGATCAAGTGACCACTGGTAGCAAACTGGTCAATAACGCCGGCGAGGTCATGAGTGATATTGTGCATCAGGTATCGCGCGTGTCTACCATGATAAGCGAGATCAGCCTGGCCACCACCGAGCAATCGGAAGGCATTGGTCAGGTGAATATTGCAGTCAATCAACTTGATGAAACAATGCAGCAAAATGCGCTGTTAGTGGGTGAGACAACCAATGTCACCGCAAATTTGCATGAACGGACAATGAAACTTCTTCAAGCGGTAACGGTATTTAGCCATAGCCAGACCGACAGTGATTCGTAAAGCTTAAAAAGAACCACTGTAATACACAAAGATTGGACTACAAAGACACTGATGCCGTCATAAGCTTCGCGATAACGGCATCAGTGCCCGTCAATTACGTCGCTGCTATCAATGCAAAACGCCTCTTCTATCATCTCCTCACGCTGTGCCGAAGTGTACTCAAGAAGCGCGTTTTTGCTGTTGGATTTCTCCAGGCTGACGGTCAAATCATGTTGATTAAGCAACAGATCATCCCGCCAGAAAGGCGCAATCGCATGTTCGGTGATGAACTCGATCAGATAGCGTTCCGGGCTATCTTGATGATCGGGAAACAGTCGGAGTGCAAGATCAGTCATTAACGCCCGCTGTTGCGGCTGTTCGCTTTCCGCCAGCAATTCCAGGTATGGCAATAACAGACGGCCGCATATTTGCCCATGATGGTAGCCGCGCAAGGCGCCGACTTCACCGGCGATGCCGTGAATTACGCCCAGCCCCGCCATACTGAGAGTCAGACCGCCTAGGTAAGAAGCCTGCATAATAGCTTCCAAAGCTTCATGAGTGCGATTCAAATCCGGCCATGCGTTCATGAAATAGCGGATACCGGTCAACGACATTTCGCGCGAGAGATCGCTGGCGGTCTTAGACAAATATGATTCAAACAAATGAGTAAAAGCATCAATACCGCAATAAGCGAGCACCTGAACGGGCGCGCCGACCAACAACTGCGGATCGAGAATAGCCACTTGCGGCACAAAGTTGTTATGGCGCAGCGAAGCTTTGACTTTATAAATCTGGGTATCGGTAACGACGGCATTTTGCGACGCTTCACTACCGGTTCCGGCTGTGGTGGGGATGGCGATCAACGGAAATGTCGCGCCGCTCACAGTGCTGTCGCCCACCTTTTCCATGTAATGCAGGGTCGACAAAGGATGCTGCGCCATAGCGGCAAACGCCTTGCCGGCATCCAGTACGCTGCCGCCGCCGATAGCCACTACACGCTGCACTTTACCGCGCCAGTTCGCTACCCACTGATCAATGTCTTGCGGCGACGCTTCATGGCTCACGATCTCGGTGCCGCTTAACAATGGCGCCAGCTTTTCAGCCAGTTCCTGATAAACTTTACCGGCTAGAAAAGAGCGGCAAGTGAATAACAGCGTCGGTTGAGGATCGGCTGTCAACAAGGGAATCAGTTGGTTAATGCTGCCGGTGCCGAACCAGGTTTGCCGGTTGGCGATCATTAGGCTAGTGGTCATATAGTCATATTCTCCTTGGCGCGCTAATGTTACAGCATAATCCCGCGATGGCGGACAAACCAATGTTTTTCGTCCAAAAACCAGACATTGCACAGGCATTACCGCACAATAACGGCGAGCGGTCTCAGCGATAAAGGCAAAAGTTGGTCAAAGACCCGATGAGTCAATCCGCGCCATAAAAGATGAACGCAATAAAATGCAAACCTACCGCGATTTTTTGGAAAACAGACAAATCGGCATTTACTTTGCCGCCATCCTTCTAGCCGCGCGGCCGCTGGTCGGCTTTATCGATCCTGGGCAGGCGAGCCCGGCACCAAACGCTGAGATTGCCAGTATCGATTATTAAGATGAGGACGTTATTTATCGCCTGATAACGTGACTTTCAATCAATGCCTCAAACCATTCCATAAACACGTGTAGACGATGGGAACGCTGATATCGATGAGGATAAACCAGAGAAATGGGCATGGGCTTTGGCCGAAATGCTGGCAGCACCTCCTGCAATTGGCCGGAGTCCAGCAGGTGTTGCACGTCAAAACGCGGAATCTGAATGAGACCTATGCCGGCAAGGCAACAAGCGATATAGCTTTCCGCATTGTTGACCATAACCCGACAGGGTAATGACAGATGATCCAACTCGCCATGATGCAGATATTCCCACAGTTGCTCATGTCCAGCGCATGAACCGCCATAGCCAATACAAAGATGATCATGAGTCAATTCTTCGATGGTGCGGGGTTCCCGGTGCTCCGCAAGATAAACCGGACTGGCGCAATTGATGATCTCCAGATAACCCAAAGCCCTTACCACCAGACTGCTGTCCGCCAGCGCGCCTACCCGAATGGCGCAATCCACCCCTTCTTGCACCAGATTGATAGCCCGATCATTGGCGCCCAGCGACAATTGTAATTCGGGATACTTCTGTAATAATGCGGGCAACGCCGGCGCCAGCAGGCGCCGTGCGATACGGTTAGGAACATCGATATTGAGCCGTCCTCTTACCCTTATCTGGTTGTCATGGAACATCTGCTCAAGATCTTGCGCGGCAGAGAGCAAGCCCCGCACGCGAGCCAAAAATACCAGACCATCCGGCGTCAAACTGACCTTCCGCGTGGTGCGATGCAACAACCGGGTACCTAATTGACTTTCCAACAGGTGTATTGCCGCCGATACGGAGGCGCGCGGTATCGCCAGCGCATGAGCGGCCCGAATAAAACTGCCCATCTCCGCAACCTGAATGAACACTTTGTATCGATCGAGTCTGTCCATTTATTGATAGCCCGCGCAACCATTGCTGACCAAAGAATTGTTACTGCCCTGCGGCTTCCCTTCCCATGTTTCCCTTCCCATGAATGAAAGGAAGATAACAGCGGCTACGTCAAGGCACATCCATCGGATGACCGTAACCGACAGCGTACAGACATAGGGCCAACCCAGATATTGGCGCATATTTTGCCATGATGGCAAGGTGTAAAGGCGGGTTAGTGTACGATTATGGAATGCGCCCTCAAAAACCATTAAGGCCTCGCGCTTATTTCCGGCGCAATCGGCGCCGGAAAGCAATCGGCTCATTTGGTGGTGTAACCGCCATTGATCAGAATGGTTTGTCCGGTAATCCACCAACCATCCGACACCAGAAAGCGAATGAAGGGCACCACATCTTCAATATGCGTCAGCCCACTAGGGGTAAATTTGGACAATGCGGCGGCAGTTTTATGGTAAGCCACGGCGTCAGCGCCTTCCGCTGGGTAAAAAAATGGGGTATCCATCGGCCCCGGTCCCACGGCAGTGACGGAAATACCGCGCTCGCCAAACTCTTTCGCCGCCGCGCGGGTGAAATGTTCCACAGGCGCCTTGGTGCCGGCATACGCGGCGTAATACGGCGTGAACGCGCCCAGCAATGAGGTAACCAGCGTAACCACCTTGCCGTTGTCATTAACCCGTTTTCCTGCTTCTTTCAGGAAAAAGAAGGCCGTTTTGGCATTGACCGCAGCCATTTCGTCATATTCCGCTTCACTAATATCAATGATGGCTTTTTTCAACACCTTGCCCACAGTGTTAATCGCGATATCGGGCTTACCAATAGCGTTGACGGCCTGGGTAAACAAGTTTTCCACCGCCTCGGCGGTGGTGAGATCGGCTCTGATGGCCACCGCTTCGGCACCGGCGGCCTGGATTGCCTCTACGGTTTTATCCGCATCGGTTTTGCTTGCGGCGCTATTGTAATGAATGGCAATAGCTTTCGCGCCTTGTTCCGCCAAGTCTCTGGCAATCAAGCCGCCCAGGTTTTTGGCGCCGCCGGCAATTAATATGATTTTACCTTTGATGGCATGGTCAGCCATGGTTCTCTCCTTATCGGGTTCCATAAACACCTAACTGACTGTAGACGTCATCGCGAGGTAAATCATTACCGGTAATCTGGATAGACTATCCAGGAAAAATGCCTAATATTCTTTGCCGTCAGGCGACCGGTTCTAACGCCGTCGATCAATGCCTGGCAGGTTGCTTTGGTGTGATGAGTGGTGTCAGCCATTGCGGATCAACTGTCGTTAAAGCGCCGAAGCCAAAGAAAAGCTGGCGTCTTTATGTCATCCCAGCAATGCGGAGTGCGTTCCCGAAGCGAATAACGTGATTTGACATGCTTTTTTGCTTTCCGTTGGCCACGAATGACAAAAGAGCAAATCATTTTCCGGTAAGCTTATCGTCTAATCCAAACAGGAATCTTGTCATGCAGAAACAAGCGCTGATTGTTGGAGTGAGCGGAGTGATTGGCCAGGCTTTGGCAGAGCAATTACTCGGCCATGGGTGGAAAGTCTATGGTCTTTCCCGCGGACGCACCCCCATTCCGGCAGGTTGCAGTCCATTAGTCGCGGATCTGACTGCTCAAGACTCGGTAATAAAAACATTACAAAATATTACCGTCGATTGTGTTTTTTTCAGCGTCTGGTCGCGCCAGAAAAACGAACAAGAGAATATTCGCGTTAATGGCGCCATGGTTAGCTACGTTATCAATGCGTTGGGAGAACGCCTGCGTGGCCGTCATGTCGCGCTGGTGACAGGACTGAAACACTATCTTGGCCCCTTTGACGCCTATGGCAAAGGCGCTGTGCCAATGACGCCTTTTCGTGAAGAACAAGGGCGCCAGCCGGTCGACAATTTCTACTATGCACAGGAAGATGCCGTTTTTGCCGGTTCGGCGCAATTTGGCTTCACCTGGAGCGTCCATCGCCCGCATACCATCATTGGGTTTGCCGTCGGCAATGCAATGAATATGGGGCAAACGCTTGCGGTTTACGCAACGCTTTGCAAGCACAACGGGCATCCTTTCGTATTTCCCGGTTCTCCGCAGCAATGGCATGGCATTAGCGATATGACGGATGCCAACCTGCTGGCGCAGCAATTGGAATGGGCTGCCACGTCGCCCGCCGCGAAAAATCAGGATTTTAATGCGGTAAATGGCGATGTTTTCCGCTGGCAATGGATGTGGCAACAAATAGCGGATTATTTTGGCATCGAACCAGCGCCTTATCCCGGCAAAGCACAACCCTTGGCGGATCGAATGGACTTCGCGCCCGCGCAATGGCGCAACATCGCGGAACGCTATCAACTCAATGAAACCGATATCACCAAACTGGTTTCCTGGTGGCATACCGATGCTGATTTGGGCCGGCCGATGGAAGTCTTTACCGATATGAGTAAAAGCCGCAAAGCGGGCTTTACCGGTTATCAATGTACTTCCGATGCTTTTTTCCGGCTTTTCGACAAGTTAAAAACGGAAAAATTGATTCCTGATTCAGATGACTAAAGCGAGGTTATCCGTTCAACGAGAAAATCCAGGAATGCCCGGACGCGCTGGGGTAAATAGCCGCCTTGTCCCATGAATACCGCATGGAATTCCTCTTTATCGCCGGGGTTGAAGTCTTCCAGCAACACTGACAAACGACCGGCGGCAATATCTTGCCGAACCTGAAATACGGCAAGACGGGAAAGGCCCAAACCCGCTAGCGTTAGTCCGCGTAACGTCTCGCCGTCGCTCGCCTGTGCATTGCCGGTAATAGGCACAATCCTTTGAACGCCGCCGACCCGGAAGGGCCAACCCTGCGGAATTCGGGCATAGTTCGCCCCCAATAAGTTGTGCCGCGCCAGATCGTCTGGCGTCAACGGTATGCCGTGACGCGCCAAGTAAGAAGGCACACCCACAATCACCTTGCGAGTCTCGCCGAGCTTGCGCGCCACCAGAACCGAGTCCTTAAGCGGCCCGGCGCGCACGGCAATATCGGTGCGTTGTTCCAGCAAATCGACGACTTCGTCGGTCAACACGATATCCAGCGATATTTCGGCGTGCATCGACAAAAATTCAGGCAGCAGCGGTAACAGGAAATGATGGCCAAACGGTACGTTGGCATTAATACGAAGGCGGCCTTTGGGCGTACCGTGGAGTCCTGCGCATCGTTCGGTCTCGGCCAGATCGGCCAAAATCCGCGTACCCCGTTCATAAAAAACGCAGCCTTCCGGCGTGAGTTGCAGCTTGCGCGTCGTTCGGTTAACCAATCGCGTGCCAAGCCGCTCTTCCAGTCGCGATATCAGTTTGCTGACCGCCGAGGGCGTCATGCCGAATTCACGGGCGGCTACCGAAAAACCGCCCAACTCAATGACCCGGACAAAAACTTCCAATTCGCCCGAGCGGTTAACGTCAAGTCTGGACATGGTGAATTCAACTCACAAGTGTTGGTCTTTTTGCCAGTCTAGTACATCTCACTGGTTACGTTCACACTCTTCCTGACCTTAACCAACGAGTTCAAAACGATGCCAATAGCCGCTGTTATTGCCTTTGCCGCAACTATCGACGCCAAGCTTCGGTTCCCGCGCCTGGCCGCCAGTCTGTTGGCTGCCTCACTCATGTTCACGGTATTTCATGCCGCAGCGTGGGCTGCCCAACCGTCCGCGCATGAACACTGGGTGACCACGTGGACCGCCAGCCCTCAACCCGTCTGGGGTGCGGATTTCGCATTTCCGACCAATATACCGGCTGTTGTGCAAAATCAGACGTTCAGGCAGGTAGCCCGTATCAGTCTGGGGGGCAGGCGTTTTCGCCTGGTGTTATCGAACGCTTATGGCCACCAACCCCTGGTCATTGGTCGCGTTTCCGTGGCGCTCGCCGGCGCTGGTCCGGCAATTGACTTGCCGTCTCTGCGCAACGTCACGTTTGGCGGGCAAACCTCGGCAATGATTCCCGCCGGCGCGCCTTTGTTGAGTGATCCCATTGATTTGCCGGTTTTGGCGCTTAGCCATCTGAGCGTCAGCATTTATTTGCCGGCCAGCACACCGATAACCACTTTTCACTGGGATGGGCGGCAAACGGCCTGGATTGCCGCCGGCGATCAGACCGCATGGGCGACCATTGATACGAAAAAAAGCATCACGACGGTTATTACGGCTCGTGCCGTGCTGACCGGCATTGATGTTCAGGTTAATCACCCCGACGCGCGGACGGTGGCAGTACTCGGCGATTCCATTACCGACGGCAATGGCGCAACCGTGAACGCCGATGCCCGGTGGCCGGACTTCCTGGCTCAGAGGCTGGTTCATCGCCACATCGCCGTTATCAATGCCGGAATATCAGGCGCCCGGCTATTATCGGACAAGATGGGCGCCAACGCGCTGGCTCGTTTCGGACCGGATGTCCTCGATCAACCCGGGGTTCGCACCGTTATCGTCTTGCTGGGCATTAATGACATCAGTTGGCCGGGTACCGCCTTTGATCCCCAAGGACACGCCCCATCGCTGCAATCCTTAGAGTACGGTTTTCGGCAATTGATCGCGCAAGCCCACCGCAGAAATGTTTGTCTCATTGGCGCCACCCTGACGCCCTTTGCCGGCGCTCTGCATAACACGCCGTTAGATAACTATTTCAACACGGATAAAGAGGCGCTGCGCCAGCAGCTCAATACCTGGATACGGACAAGCGGCAGTTTCGATGCTGTGCTGGATTTTGACCTTTGGGCCAGAGATCCCAAGCAACCAACACATCTCGCCGCCCGAATTGACTCTGGCGATCACCTGCACCCGGGCGATACGGGAAACCGTTTATTGGCCGAATCCATCCCGCTTGGTTTACTGCTGCATGAAATCGACAGTCCGCAATTGAAAAGTTATGAGGCCAGCCGATTCTCGGACTCAACCTGCGCTCGATGAAGCTCGCTCCCCTGTTGGCCCGCCAGGGATACCAGCGCCGCGAGGAATATACGGATCAACGCTCGCGGCTCCAAATCCCCTTAACGCTGACTATTTTCAGGTTTCAGGCGCGGAAGTAAATAACGGCAGATTGCTCAGCCGTTGCCACGCAAAGTCCCAAAAAGCTCTGACCTTTCCCGGCATGCGCCGGGCATTCTGAACGACCAACTGAACCGGCAGCGGCAAGGGTTCGAAGTTTGGCAGCAGACGAATCATGACGCCGGACGCGAGATCCTCCGCTGCCTGATAAGAGAGCAAGCGGGCAATGCCGTAACCGGCGCGCACCGCCAGCAGTTGGGATTCGACATCGTTGAAGATAAGACGCGACGAGAGTTTGATTCGTTTCTCCTCTTCGTGCAGGCCGAAACGCCACTCGCCATAAGGCGAGTTCATGGCGCCGATAATCGCCTGGTGGGAACTCAAATCCTCTGGTCGCAGGGGTTCGCCGCAGCGGGCAAGATAGGCGGGACTGGCCACCAGAATGCGAGACACGTCGCCTACTTTACGCGCCACCATGGTTGAATCCGCTAAATGACCGATGCGCACCGCAAGGTCCAAGCCTTCATCTATGAGGTTCAGATTACGATCATTGAGCAGCATTTCTATCTGTATTCCCGCATGTAATTGCAGGAATTCCAGCGCCAGCGGCGTCACGAATTTCCGGCCGAACGGCACTGGCGCGGTGATGCTCAATAACCCGGAAAGACGGGTTTCCACGGTATCTTCCACCGCTTCGTTATAATAGCCGAGCACCAGTTGCGCCCGCTCCGCCAATCGCGTACCCGCCTCGGTCGGCGCCATGCGGCGGGTGGTCCGCTCAAGCAGACGCGCGCCGAACCGTTGCTCCAATGAAGCGATGGCGCGGGTTATCGCGGGCGCGGAACGGCGCGTTCGGCGCGCGGTTTCGGCCAAACTGCCGTAATGCAGTATGGCGACCAAAATTTCCAACTCCTCCAGACGATCCATCGACCCTTCCTAATATTGAAATAGTCAATTGTGATTTTTGAAGTTTATTACATTTATTGCAAGAGTTATGTTGTTGCAAACATCACTAAGGTCAATCGCAATGCAAAATATCAGGCTCTATGGCACAACCTATTCTGGTCACACATATCGCGTCGCGCTATTGCTCAGTATGCTGGGATTATCCCATGAATTCGAAGAAACCCCAGCCAGTGCACGCCAATCTGAAGCTTTCAAAAAGCTCAATCCATTAGCACAAGTCCCGGTGCTGGCCGATGGCGCAACAGTCGTTACCGACAGTAATGCCATCATGGTTTATCTGGTGAAAAAATATGCGCCGGATAGCCACTGGTTACCGGAAGATCCGCTAAATGCGGCCGAAGTCCAGCAATGGTTATCGAAAGCCGCTGGTGAAATCCGTTACGGCGTTGCCTCGGCGCGCCTGATAAAACAGTTCAACACGCCGGAAAATTATGAGTCCGCCGTGGCCGTGGCGCAGCAATTCCTGCCGTTCCTGGAACAACATCTGGCATCCCATGAGTTTCTGGCCGCCGGTCGAGCGACTATTGCGGATCTTGCTTGTTTCAGTTACGTCAACACTGCGCCGGAAGGCGGAATATCCTTGGCTCCTTACCCGGCTACCCGCCGTTGGCTGACCAGGATTATCCAACTGCCGGGTTTCAGCGCACAACCCAAGCTGCCCTCTTTCGTAGAGCAATAATATGTACGACCATGCGGATCGATTTCATGAGGGCGAACGGCGGGCGCAGTCTTTGGCTGGTTTCAATGCGGTAACGGGTGCTTTTCATGACAGCATGCCGGATCAGCATCGATCGTTCTTCGCAGCGCTGCCTTATATTTTCGCGTCCTCCATTGATGACAATGGCTGGCCGGTAGCCACATTATTCAGCGGACCACCAGGTTTTATCAGTTCGCCTGATGAGCGCCATTTACGCATTCACGCGCTAAGGCGGGAGGACGATCCGGGACAAGCGGCCATGCGGCCTGGTCAACACATCGGCTTGCTGGGATTGGATTTTAGCAATCGGCGACGTAACCGGGCCAATGGTCACATTTCGCGCATGGACAAAAATCGATTGGAGATCGCCGTCGTTCAAAGTTTCGGCAATTGCCCAAAGTATATTCAGAGCCGGCGACTGGAAGCATTGACTCGTTCAAGCCCCTTGCCGGCCATTGAATATCTCACTGTACTGGACACTAGCGCCAAAACGCTGATCACCCAGGCCGATACGTTTTTTATCGCCAGTTATGCGCAGGGAGATAACCTGAATGGCGGCGCGGATATATCGCATCGCGGCGGCCAGCCGGGATTTGTCAGGTTAGTACGGGACACCTTATGGATACCCGATTTTTCCGGCAATCGTTATATGAATACGCTGGGAAATTTACTCGCCCAGCCGCGGGCGGCGTTGCTGTTTATGGATTTCGAACGCGGAGATATTCTACATCTGCAAGGGACAACCGATATTGTCTGGCAGCCTGATGCCAACTGCCCGGCTGGCACTGAACGTTACTGGCGATTACGGATTCGCAACGCCTGGCGCTTTCGCTCCGCCCTTCCCTGGCGAGGCTGGCTGCAAGAATATTCGCCGGCGACGCTGCAAACCGGCGTGTGGTAATGGTGGGGTTAATCAGCCTGATTTCTTTTTGCAGCAAAACCAACGGGTGGCGAATGCCTCATTTATACGAAATAGTTAAGCGAAATGTCTAGCCTTCCTCATATTAAATTAATCAACATTAATAAAATTAATCACAGGATATATTTTGCTTAGATGCCAATTGATAGAGTAATATCCAAGACGACATTTCCGCTTACGTTATTTATATTTCTCTGGCACTATCACTCCTTTGCCGAAAGGGGCAGTCCTTATAGCCGGTAACTTGATTGCAGTGCTGACCATCGCAGGAACCATGCTGCTCGGAGCGATGAGTCCGGGACAAAGTTTTATTCTTGTTGCAAGGACCGCAGTTTCATCATCCCGCCACGCAGCTCTTGCGGTTTCTTTCGGTATGGGTGTTGGATGCATGATTTTCGCCATAACGGCATTAACAGGCATGTACTCTTTATTGTCGCTGGTCCCGTGGCTATACACCGCATTGAAGACCGCTGGCGGTTTTTATCTTCTCTGGTTGGCGTTCAAGATGTTTTCCAGCATTCAGTTCCCAATCATGCTGGAGTTAACACCAACTGCAGGCCTGAGCATGCAGAAAGCTTTTATTACCGGACTCGTAACACAACTCAGCAATCCTAACACCGCGTTAGTTTTTAGTGGCATTTTCGCGGCTGTACTCAGCCATAAGTTTCCCATTTATTTATATCTATTATTGCCGACAATAGCTTTGGCGATTGATTTGGCTTGGTATAGTTTGGTCGCTTACCTACTTTCTTCCGACCGACCTCGCAGGCTGTATCTTGGTTACAGCATTTATCTTGATCGGCTTGGCGGCGGCTTGATGGCCTTTTGGGGGGGCAGGCTCATTGTGAATTAAATCGGATTATTGAAGATCCCAAACACCCTACATTATCAATAACTCTTGAATTCACGCCGTCGCCGCCGATCTTTTGTCCCTCGGTTACCCTAATCATCGTTCCTATTTGCCCTCAGGTTATCATTGGCATTTTGCTAATAGGGTGATCGGGTATAAAAGGTCGGTAATAGCCTATTTCCGTAGAATATTCTGTAGCCGGTTTTGCTGCCAGCGTAGCAGCCAGTCGTGCAACAGAAAGATTCTTGCCGCGCGAATGGCTAATAAAGCACCCCATATCAATACTGGCCAAATAAACCAATGGGTGGCAGAAGAAGAAAATCGATTAATAACATACAACACTGCGCACACCAGTATGGCGGTAAATAAGTTGCGGTAAAAGCGCCGCTCTTCGGCCAAGCGGAGATGGGCCTCACGAATACGACGGTCCAGCGCTGCGCCATCAGGGCTGCCGCCGGACTGGCGAACCTCATGTTCGGCGAGTTCAGCAACATCAACTTCAAACACGGCGGCTAATGCGCTCAACGTTTCCAAACTGGGTTGTTCCCCATTCTCAATACGCTGGATGGTGCGAACACTGACAGCGGCAATTTGTGCTAATTGTTCCTGCGACCAGGCGTGGTCCAGGCGAAGCTGTTTGAATCGGTTAGTGCTGTTCATTATTATCACCACCTTGATATCATCAGTAGATCCGCATTTTCACTCAGCCAGCTGACCTGTAACACGTCATCATGATGACAGCATGACGACACGGGCACGACAGCACCCATCGGTAAATTTGGTACGCCAGTCGAAACCGGTTTTACAGCACACTACCCAAGAACGCAGGTTGTTCTGGAACGGTATTAAAAGCAGTTTTAGTGGATGAATGATACACAAGGTGCTCAACTTTTTGGAACAATCGCCGTCTCCCACCATAATGCGCTTGTCCTGGTCTGGGATATCTAAATTAATCGGATCATTAACAAATTGATGGAATAGTCAAATCGCCTTGAATATAATTATCCTGAAATTTTAATCGATTGGAATAACTTATGGCTCATATCTTACGTATGCCGAATCCGTCGGATTATATAACAATGTCCACCTGGGTGGCGGACGCCTATGAATGTATCCGATGGGCCGGACCTAAGTTATCATTTCCGCTTAATGCCAAAAATTTATCACGACTACTGGCAGGGCCCGAGACTACCAGTTATCTGCTCTGCCATTCAGATCATCCGGAAGATCCGCTCGGGTTCGGACAACTGGTCAAAAGAGTGCCGGCCGGCATGCATCTCGCCAGAATCATCGTTTCTCCCGCGTCCAGAGGCGGCGGGCTGGGTCGCATCCTCTGCGAGCGGCTGATCGAGCGGACAAACGCTGTCAGCGAAGTGCGCCAACTCACCCTCAATGTATACCGTGATAATCGGCAAGCCATGGCATTATATCTCTCGCTTGGTTTTACCGAAATTCCTGGGCAATCTCGTCAAGGACTTGTTGCCATGCATAAAACACTCAGGTGAGGTCATCAGTTTCCGGTCGCTTTGCTAACAATAGTCTCATCACAAGCAAGAGAATGATGCGTGATTTAGGTAGCATTAAAGCTTATTGTCTTTATTTACAATGAAAATTTCACATAGCAAAGGACCTGCTTCGCAGGATAGGACAGATGGAAGAGCATTTTGCTGGCCGTTATGAAGTAGAAGTTAAATTTCGAATGACTTCCCCTGCTGCTTTGCTGCAAAGGCTTATCGACTGCAATGCTGAACGATTTGTCATTGAGAACTATGAGCATGACACTTATTTTGAAATGGCGAATAACCAACTCAACCAACAGCAGATAAGTATGGTCTTACGACAAATGCGGCCCGCGGGCATCAACCTTTGGATAATCAAAGGACCCGGGATCGACCGTTGCGAAGCAGTAAGACTTGAGTCTTATGAAAAAGCGCAGAGTATGTTGCAAACTTTGGGCTATCGAACAGCCTTTGAGTTGATCAAAACCAGAAGTATCTATTTTCTGGAACAATTTCATATTACTGTGGATCATATCACTAGCTTGGGGAATTTTGCTGAAATTTCAGTGATGACTGACGACCAGAAACAATTAGAAACACTGAAAACAATGTGCCTGAACTGTGCGCAATTTCTCGGCCTGCCACTGGATAAAATCGAGCCTCGTTCTTATCGGCAGTTACTGGGACATTAACAGACTGCTTTTGTTCTTTTCTGACCGTTGGATTGCGTTATTTTTCCACCGGAAAATGACAAACTATTGACGAATAATGGCTAATAAGGCACTACAAAAATACCGTTTTTTTTTCCACAAAATATTTCGCATTTCAATATATGTCTCATAAATATTACTTGCTTCTCGAGTCCGGTTATTTTCTCACCCGCTGCTCTATCCATTTGATATCAATCATATTAACTTAAATTAATTTTCTTGATGAGCATGTGATTCCACCGCGCAACGCTTAACCCTTGGATACTGAAACTCAAGCATGGCACTCATTTATAAATGATTTACACCTTGGTAGTATGATCTCAAGGGTTTTGTTTGGATGCAAGGATGCAAGCGATGCGGTAAACTCCTGATTGCGCTAGGGAGCCCATGAAAAAAAACACGTTTCCACCCCATCGCGCTATACAGCACAAGACATTTGGTAGTCTAAAAAAGATTATCTTTGACAGGATTCCGGATGCTTATAGATCTCCACTTGCAAAGTTTGTTTATTGCACACGTGCTCACCTGCCTTACCCTGGCGGCTTCGGTGGGGTGGGTGTCGCGTGGAGACAATAGCGACGGGTTGCTCACCTGGACATATGCCCTGTGCATTTATTCATGTGGATTTGCATTATTGGCATTGCGTGGAATTATCGCCGATGTTTTCTCTATTATAGTGGGAAATTTCCTCATCTCCCTCTATTATTCCATGTTCTTATTGACGATAAGAAATTTTTTCTCCCATTCTTTAAATAAATTTATATTTTGGCTGCCGCCAATATCCATTGCCATTATTTATCCTTTTATGATGCATAGTATCCGTGCACGGATTATTTTCGGCAATGGTATTCTGCTGGTGCAGTCGGTTTTAATCTGCTCAGCGCTCTTCGAACGGCGAAGATCGTTCCCCAATCGGGGACGTGATCTCGTTCTGGCCATTATGTTAATAGGACCGCCGCTGCTGTTGTTCAGGATTATCGTGGCGATCATCAAACCCGTCGAAGTCGATGAAATATTCGAAGCTTCCGGGGTGCAAGTTGCTCTCGGGGGATTGGTCTATATAGGCACCATCCTGCTGTCCAACGGCTTCGTGCTTATGGCGAAAGAGCGTTCCGACGAACGACTACGCGTGGTGGCGATGAAAGATCGCCTGACGGGGTGCTGGAACCGCATTCGCATCGATGAATTCGCCAATCAGGAAATGGCTCGATTGAAACGCCATGGGCATCCGGTTTCCCTAATTATGATCGATATCGACCACTTCAAAAAGATTAACGACCAGTATGGCCACGCGGTTGGGGATAGTGTTCTGGTTGAATTTGCCGACATTGTGCACCAACAGATCAGGTCTACCGATCTATTGGGCCGTTGGGGCGGTGAAGAATTTGTGATAATCCTGCCCGCCATTGATTCTCGCGAAGCCGTCTTTATAGCGGAAAGGATACGTAATGCCATTGAGCAATACCCGTTTCATGAAGCGCCGCATGTGACGGCGAGTTTCGGCTTATCCGGTTGTCTTGAAACCGATACCTGGCACAAGTGGCTGTCACGAGCGGATCGCGCACTCTACCTGGCGAAAGCCAACGGACGCAACCAGGTGCAGGTAGGGTAACAGGCAGTCGGCGCCCGGGTCGCCACGTTCTTGCTGGAAGAGGGTATTCAGCAACCAGCCGTTGCAGACTGCTGGCAACGGCTGTGGCTCGGCGCTTGCGATCGCCCGGGCCAAGGGTCAAGCTGTTGTCCGTGCACTGGTAATCTGGCGACACCTATTCCCGATTATTTCCCATATCATAATTCGCTAAAAACGCACGGAATCGATTTACGCCCCGCTCAAGCTTTTCCACTGAACTGGCAAAACACCAGCGGATACAGCCCTCTCCCGCAGGGCCGAATGCGCTGCCCGGCGCCAATCCCACACCAGCCTCGGCGACCAGTGCTTTGCACAGCGAAAGACTGTCCCGCAATCCCGCCACCCGGAAGAACAGATACATTGCCCCTTCAGGCAATGGCGTCTCAATCTGCGGAAAGTCGCTCAGTTGCTGATAAAGAAAATCTCTTGACCGCTGAAAGCGTGACACCGTATCCCGCAAAACGTCTTCCCCCAGGCTAACCGCCGCCACACCCGCTTTCTGCACAAAAGCCGGCGCACAACTGCTGTTATATTCAATCAATTTTCCCAAATCATGGGTAAGTGTTGCCGGCACCACCATCCAACCCAGCCGCCAGCCGGTCATCATCCAGCTTTTGGAAAAGCTGTTAATGACTATCAGGCGGTCCTGCGGATCGGCGATATCGAGGAACGACGGAGCGCAACGGTTTGGCGCCGCATCAAACAAAATGCGCCCATACACCTCATCGGAAATGATCCAGATACCCTGCTGTCGACAATGGGACAGCACCACTTCTTGCTGCTCGACCGGCATAACCCAGCCACTGGGATTATTGGGCGAATTAATCACTAACGCCCGCGTTCCCGGCGTCAACGCGGCCAACAACAGCTCGGTATCAAGATACCAACGCGCGATGTTCCGCGACTCATGCCGCAGCGACAACGGCACCTCCACCACTTGCGCGCCGAGAATTTTCGGAATTTCCACCAAATTAGGCCACACCGGCGTGACTACGACCACCCGGTCGCCGGGACTATACAGCGCTTGCGCTGTCAACATCAGCGCCGACACGCCGGAATTGGTGACGGCGATACGATTTTCATCGATCGGCCGGTGCCAGGAAGAGAGATATCGCGCCAACGCGCCACGTAACGCCGGCTCGCCCAGATTAGGCGTATAGAATGTCTCCCCCGCCGCTAAAGACGCCTGCGCGGCATTACAGATGAACTCCGGCGTCTGTCTGTCCGGTTCGCCAAACCAAAACGGCAAAATATCGCTTCTGCCGATACCGGCATTGGCAACTTCACGGATGGAGGAAAAGCGCAAATCCCGCACGCTTTCCCTCATCCGAGGCGCATCAGCGGAACGTGGCGGCAACGCGCCATCATCTAACGTGGACATAGCAACTGCCTTGATAAGTGGGAAAAGAGAGTGAGTATCGTCACAGGATGAAAACAGCGAACCAGCAATCGTCTTAGCCCCATGATGGAAGTCAATTTAAGTCTGCGAAAATAGTTAGGTTATCTATAATTTAGGTTAAATAAATATTATCTGGATAAAAAATGCAAGAGCCTTCTCATACGGCAGATAAAGAACAACGCCAGGCGATACTGACATCCTTGTGTATTTTAGACACGCCGCCAGTAGAAGAGCTCAACGTCATCACCAAACTTGCCGCGCAGTTTTTTGGGGTAAAAATTGCCGTGATTTCTCTTATCGAAATCGATCGGCAATGGTTTTTGTCGCGTTTTGGATTAGAGCTTACCGAGACAGCACGCAAGACCTCTTTCTGCGGTCATACTATTCTTTATGACGGACCTTTTATCATCCCCGATGCCCGGCAAGACGTTCGGTTCTTTGATAATCCAGCAGTTGCCGGTCCGCCCTATATCAGTTGTTACGCCGGCTATCCGTTACGTTCCAAACAAGGAATAAACCTGGGGGCGTTCTGTATCGCAGATGACAAACCACGCCAATTTAGCATTGCGGATATAGAGGCATTGCGCGGTTTTGCCGCCATTGTGCAAAATTATCTGCAAACACTGGAATCACATGTTTACACGGCAAAAATAGAGAATGACCTTGCCTATACCGCAGCATTGTTTGAACAAGCTTTTGCCCAAGCCGCCGTCGGATTCGCGCTGGTTTCCCCTGACGGACATTGGGAGCGCGTCAATCAACGCGCTTGCGCGATGCTGGGATACAGCGAAAAAACCTTATTGAATAAAACCTTTCAGGAGATTACCCATCCGGATGACCTGGATGCCGATCTCAATCTGGTCAATCAATTGATTAGTGGCAAAATCTCCACTTATTCCATTGAAAAACGCTATCTGACGGCCAATGGTTCGATATTGTGGGCCATGTTGACAGTATCGTTGATCAGGACGCCTGACGGTCAACCCAAGTTTTTTGTCTCGGTGCTCAACGATATTAGCGAACGCAAAAAGGCGGAATCGGCGCTACAGCGTCTGCAATATGAGCTGGAAGAAAGGATAAGTAACCGAACCCAAGAGTTGCAGATTGCCGTTGGACAATTAAACAGGGAAATTGAACAACGCATCCAGACTCAAAATTGGCTGAGGCAACAAAAAGAATATTTCCGTACGACTTTGCAAAAGGCCACTGACGCTATCATAGAGATTGATGATACCGGTAAAATCACCCGCTGGAATCATTCAGCGGAACGGAGTTTTGGTTGGACTAGCCAGGAAGCGATGCAATTGGCGATGGAAAACGTGCTTTCTTCCGATGTTTTTTCCAGTAACGAAAATGAAAATTTCGAACCTTGCTTAATCGCGCTGAAAAAAGAAAAAGATCCCTATAAGCGACTACAACTGACTGTGTTGAAAAAAGATGGAGGACACATTCCAGTCGAGATGACAATAACCGAAAATTGGATGGAAGATCGCCGTTTCGTCACGCTCTTTCTGCAGGATATCTCGGAACGTCGACAACGTGAACAGGCGCTGCGGGAAAGTGAACAGCGCTTGCACGCCATTGCGGACAATGTTCCGGCCCTTATCAGCCACGTTGATCAACACGAACGATACACTTATATCAACAGACCCCACGAAAAATGGTTTGGTATTCTTGAGGATAAAATCAAGGGAATGACGGTCCAACAAGTATTAGGGGAAGAAACATATAGTTTGGCAGCGCCATTAATCCAAAAGGTGCTACAAGGACAAATTGAAGAATTTGAATTCAAAATAAACCTTCCTGATAAAAATTCCAGAATATTACATACGGTTTTGATTCCTTGCGACAACAAACAAGACGGTTTTTACGGACTTTCAACGGACATTACCGAACTCAAATTATTACAATCGCATTTGGAATATGAGGCAAATCATGATGTTCTGACAGGACTGCCTAATCGTCGCGCTTTTCTTCGTGATTTATCCGAAGCCACCATGGATCTTGAAAAATCAATGGAAGGCATGGCTGTATTATTTATGGATATAGATGATTTCAAATTCTATAACGATAGTTACGGCCATGAATTCGGCGATCTGGTTCTAAAAACATTTGCGCGCATGCTAAAAAAAAGTATTCTCGAAAAAAATAGTGTTGCGAGATTGGCCGGGGATGAGTTTACCATTATTCTGACGCGCCTGGCCGACCCGGAAAAAGAAGTCAAAACAATTGTGGAAAAAATTGCAACCGAACTAAAAAATATCGAAAAAATAGCCGGCGTTAACCTTCGCCTGTCGGCCAGTATCGGCATTGGTATTGCCCATGCTAAAGAAAAAATCTTACCTCATACTTTGCTGACCAAAGCCGATAACGCGATGTATCAGGCAAAAATGTCCGGCAAAGGAATGCATGCTATCAATTGAAATTGTAAGTACGGTAGTTTTTTACTCAGGAGATCATAAAGATCATTATTCCTTCAGTGATAATGCCAATAGCCGTACCGACCAGAATAGATGACGACGCGGTATCGACATAGGTATCGCTGCGTATGGCAAACATCCCGGCGGCAACGGCCGAAGGAGTCGCGCCAATGATGACCACCTGCTGCATCAGCGTATGTTCCAGGCCGAAAAACAGGCCAGCGCAAGCCATCAGCGCGGGTTGCAGCAGGTTTTTCAAGCCAATATTGGTAAACACATGCAAGTTCATTGCCGGATGTTCACCATAAAATAGCAGGCCAAGCGCAAACAGAGAGATGCCTCCCGCCGTTTTTCCCATCATCTCGGCCGATGCGTATAATACCGACGGTATTTTAATACCCGCCAAGCTCATGACGACACCCAAAAAAGGAATCCAGACAATGGGATTTCTCACCGCCTTAAATACATTCGGCAAAATTGTCGCCATGACGCCGCCCGTTGCCATCGTTGAATCCTGGTTATCGCCCATTCGCAACAAGACAATGGTTAAGGGAATCATGATCAAACTGGTAATGAGATTACCAATCAACACGCCTAAAAATCCCTCGGGTCCTATCAATACCATGAGTACCGGCGCACCGAAGTAAGCCATATCCGGAAAAGAACAGACCAATGATTGCAGAGCGCTGGTTTTAACATCGTGTTTGAATACCAGGCGTGAAATACATAAGGTCAAGAGATAAGACCCCATCAGCCCAATCACCAGTACCGCGATAAAAGGCAGGTTTTTGATTTTTGCCGGATCGGTATTTAACGCCCCGATAAAAAGTTGTAAAGGTAAGGCAAAACGGATCACTACGGTGGCAAGAGCTGACGCATCATGATGTTGCATATAATTCAATTTTCCGCTAAGCCAGCCAAGTGTCATAACAAAAACCAACGGAAAAAGTGAGCTTAATAATAAAGAAGCCATAATCAAAACCAGGTGAAATTGTTCGGTAATAGAATATACTTATTTCCAAACCGAATGCCTTGTGACGAATATCACGCCCTAAACACTCAAAACAATAACAATAGTTATTTAAGTCATCCCAAGCGGTCAAGCTGACGCTCCCCCAGTTGATAAACTAATAAATTAATTAAGTAGCTAAAATAACCAAACTTTTAATAACAAGTGTGTTATATCACATAGCAGTTTGAAATATGATATCAACATGATTTTCGGCTTAGAAAAATATTTTGCATAGGCATTGATTGCATCATCTTTCCTATTTTCAGGCAAGAAGATCATATTTATTACCGAATGATGACTAATGAGTCAATGACTCCCTATTTGCTAGCGAGGTATCAAAAATGGCAAAGCAACCTGCCCTCTATACGCATTAGACCGGTTCCTTGTTGCTGGACAATCCATTGCTGAATAAAGGATCGGCATTTACCGAAGAAGAACGCCACGCGCTCAACTTACACGGTCTTTTGCCAAACCAGGTTGAAACCATTGCCGAGCAAACAGATCGGGCCTATTCGCAATTCAGCGATTTCAAACGCGCCAGCACGTTTTATTACAATTCGAAGACTTTGCCCAAAAAAATGCCATGCCGCTCCTGCAGCGCTATCGGGATGAACTATGCTGCTTTAACGACGATATTCAGGGTATCGCCGCGGTCACCCTCGGCACGCTGATTGCCGCAAGCCATGCCGCCGGCGGACAGATGCGGGATCATCGCGTGGTGTTTCTCGGCGCCGGCTCCGCGGGCTGCGGCATCGCCGAACAGATTATCGCGCAGATGCCGGCCGAAGGCGCCAACGAAGCCGAAGCCCGCGCCAAAGTGTTTATGGTCGATCGATTCGGTCTGTTGACTGATGAAATGCCTAACTTGTTGGACTTCCAGCGCAAACTGGCCGCCAAAGCCAGTCGCGTCACTGATGCGATGTTGATGGCGGCCAGTCAGGCGTTGGCCGATACCTCGCTGCTGGCGACCACCGGACAGGGCCCGTTGTTGCCGCAAGTGAATGATATCCAGAAAATATCGCGCGCCATCGCGGTCAAGGTCGCAAAAGCCGCACAAAAAGAAGGCGTCGCGCCGTTGCTCTCCGACGAGGCGCTGGAACAAGCATTGGATGACAACTGGTGGCAATCGGCCTACCGGCAGTATAAGTATTCCTCATTGTGATACCGACCGCTCCCGCACAAGGAGCGGTCCGATTGCGGCTCCGGATGATCAATACAGACCCAGCACCCGCCACCAGGCCAAGCCGACAGCCAGAAAAATAGCCTGATTTATGATACTGACCAGAAATCCGGTGCGCCACCAGATATGCGTCGGTACATATCCGGCGCCAAACAGGATTGGCCCGCGCGCGTGGGTATATTGCGTCAGCGAGCTGTACAAACTGCTGGTAAAGGCCAGCATAAAAGCCATCGGCACCGCAGGAATGCCCAGATTGATACCGACGGTCAGAAATACCGCGTATAACGCGGCGACTTGCGCATTGCCGCTGGCGAAGAAGTAATGGGTATACATATAAGCGGCGTTTAACAACAACAATACCCAGATCCAATGGGTACCGGCCATCAAATGGCCGATATTCTCACCGAGCAAATGACCAAACCAGTTGGTGAACCCCAAATCCTTCAGCTTATTGGCCATCATCAGCAATGCGGCGAACCAGACCAGGGTATCCCAGGCGCCTTTTTCGCTTTTGATATCCTCCCAGGTCAATACGCCGGTCAGCAATAAAAACGACAGGCCGACAAAAGAGGCGGTAGTGGGATCGACGCCCAGATTGTCGCCAAATATCCACAACACCAGCAATAACAGGACTGACACGACCATCAGCCATTCAGCTTTGCTCAAGCGCCCGATTTTCGCTAATTCAGCCGCGGCGAATTTAGGCGCGTCCGGCGTCTTTTTTATCTCCGGGCGCACCAGAAAATAGATGCACGGCGGCACAATGATCAATGACACCAGGCAAGGTATTAACGCCGCGATGAACCAACCGGTCCAACTGATGGCGACGCCGGCGTTGGCAGCCAACTTTACCGCCAGCAAATTACCGGTGAAGGCGGTCATGAATAGCGCGGAAGTGATATCGTTGACGTTACCGATGCAAACGATAAGAAAAGTGCCGATTTTACTGCGCGATTCGTTGTCGGGGTGAGAGTCGAAACTGCGCGCCAACGAATCGGCGATGGGATAGATAACCCCGCCGCAGCGCGCGGTGTTGCTCGGCATTGCCGGCGCCAGCAGCAAATCGGCGAAAGCCAGACCATAAGCCAGCCCCAGGGTCCGTTTCCCCAGCAGCCGAATCAACATCAGCGCCAGTCGGCGCCCGAGACCGGTTTTGATAAAGCCGCGCGCGATCATAAAAGCCACGACGATAAGCCAGATCAGCGAACTGTTGAGCTCGCTGAGCGCCGTAGTGATGGCGCCGCTGGCGGTCTTATCCCCGGCGGCGTAAGTCAGGGCGAAGATAGTGATACTGATAATCCCGATGGCGCCGATAGGCAGCACATTCGCGACAATGGCGACTATAGTGGCGACAAAAATCACCACCGAGTGCCAGGCATGAATACTCAAACCGGTGGGCGGGGTGAGTGACCAGATCATTAGGGCAACGGCCAAAATAACCACCAGCGGCAACCAACGCAGACCATAGGCCGTTTTTATTTTCACCAGGCAAATCCTTTGTTTAAATGACTAAAAGCATTACTTCACAATAAACCCGATCAGGGTGGCTATTTCATAGTTTGATACAATAAATATTATTTAAATTATTAAATAACTAAAATAATTCCTGGCAAATATTACGCGATCACAATGACATAAACATTATAGGCGCGATAGACCCTACGGCTATTTCCCGCGGTAATGTTTATTCAGTGGTGTTTTGGCGGGAATGTGAAGCGGCAGAGAGTCATCAGCCGGTAGGACCAGTAAGATTTCGCTCTCTTTGACTGAACAGCTATGCCCATAACGATGATGAAAGCGAATGATAGACTTTCTTTTATCAACGTATGGGATAAATCCAGCGCTATTTCCGGAGATACTCGGCCGATGGACAGGGTTAAGACACCGCTGAAATTAAGCACCTCCGTCATGCTGATGGTATCGGGTGTGATTTTATCGGTATTGGTAGTGGTTCATATATTGTTGTTTAGTCAATTGACCAGGCTCGCTGAAAACACTGTTCGCGAAAAAGCCCTGGCCGTCGCCCGAACCCTGGCATTAACCCCCGAGGTGGCGCAAGGTCTGCTCGGCCAGGGCCCGCCAGGCGTGATCCAGCGGGTCGCGGAAGCGGCCAGACAACGTAATGACCTGTTTTTCGTCGTGATCACCGATATGAACCGAATACGGTTTTCACATCCAAACACCAGCCTGTTGGGCAAGGTTTTTGTCGGCGATGATATACAATTGGCATTGCAAGGGCGGGAAAGCCAGACCATAGATATCGATAGAGGTACGCTGGGCCGCGCATTGCGCATTTTCACCCCGGTTTACGATAACGCGCGCCATCAGATCGGTGTGGTGGCTATCGGTATATCGCTGAATACGGTGCAAACCATTGTCGACAACAGCCATTGGAAACTGTTATGGACGGCGTTGATCGGCGGCATTGTCGGCGCTATTGGCACCTGGCTGCTGGTCCATGCCCTTAAACTTATTATGCTGGGTTTTGAACCCCATGAAATCGCCCAGTTATTCGAAGAACGCAACGCTATGCTGCAATCGGTTAAAGAAGGCGTGATTGCGATCAACGCCGACATGCGGATTACGCTGTTCAACGACGAAGCAAAGCGCCTGTTCAAACAGCACGGCCCCTGGCAAAATCTGCTGCTGGGCGCCGCCAGCAAATACTGGCCGGCGCGGCTGTATTTGCAAGATGTGCTGCGCTCAGGCAAGCCCAAACGCGATAGGGAAAGCCATATCAACGGCAGTATTTTATTGACCAATACCGTACCGGTCATCGTCAATGAACGGATTGTCGGCGCCATCGCCACCTTTCGCGATAAAACCGAAATGTCCCAACTGCTTGAAAGATTAAATGGCATGTCGACCTATGCCGATACGTTGCGCTTGCAATCGCATGAATTCATGAACAAATTGCATGTCATTCTGGGTATGCTGCACCTTAAAAGCTATCAGGCGTTGGAAACCTATATCATGAAAACCGCCAACGATTACCAAAACGAGGTCGGGGCCTTGATACATATGGTGAAATCGCCGGTCATCGCCGGTTTCCTGTTGGGTAAGGTGAATCGCGCCGCCGAGCGCGATATTCGCTTGTCCATCACACAGGATAGCGAATTGCCGGATACAGAGGACAATGAAACAATCACCAGCCTGATCACCGTCTTGGGCAATTTGCTGGAAAATGCCATGGATGCCTTGTCAGGTCGCGCCAATGGCGCCATTGCCGTCAGTTTCCATACACAGGACGATTCGTTGCAATGCATTGTGCGGGATAACGGCGCGGGAATTGAACCCGCCGTGCAGAACCGGATTTATCAGCAGGACTTCTCAACCAAAGGCGCCGGGCGAGGCATCGGCTTATTCTTGGCCAAACAAGGGCTGGTAAAATTAGGCGGATCGATGGATTGCGAATCTGAACCAGGCATTTTCACTCAGTTCACCTTCACACTGCCTTATCGGATAAAAATGGGTTAACAGCATGATAAATACTTTGATTGTTGACGATGACGCCATGGTGGCCGAACTGAATAAATGTTATCTGAACCAGGTCAGCGGTTTTCACTACCACGCCACCGCATCGACGCTGCAACAGGCCAGAGCCATGCTGATGGCGGAAGGCGATAAGATTGACCTGGTGCTGCTGGATATCTATATGCAGCGGGAAAACGGCCTTGACCTGCTGCCCACTATCCGTGAACTTAGTGAACAAACCGATGTGCTGATTATTTCATCGGCCACCGACGTCAATACGGTCAAAAAAGCCTTCAAATACGGCGTGGTGGATTATTTAATCAAACCCTTTCAGTTTGCCCGCTTTGAACAGGCGCTCATCGCCTATCGCGAAGAAGTCAACCTGCTGGATCTGCGTGAAAACTTCGCCCAGACCGATATCGATCATCTTATCCATCATCAGGGCGGTCAAACCGATCGCGAACGAAAAAAACTGCCGAAGGGCTTGACCGCCATTACCCTGCGCACCATCGGCAAGTGGATCGAACAAAGCGAGGAACGGGAGTTTTCCACCGAAATGCTGGCCAACGCTATCAATATTTCGAAAGTATCATGCCGCAAGTACCTGATTTACCTCGCTGACAACGGCATACTGAGCACCGACATATTTTATGGTTCCATGGGCCGGCCAATGTTTCTTTATCTCTTATTACCGGACAAAAAGGAATTACTCCGGCAATTTTTTTAGCCAGGAGCTTGCGACGCCCTCAGGCAATTTTAACAACGGCAAGGCCCAGCAGTTTCGCCAATTGTTCGATGATTTCACCCTGATGGCCGCTACCGATGGCGCAATGGTGGGCGGGACCGCCAAGACACCATTGCTCGGTGAACTCCCTGGCTGATAGGGCAAAATGGTAATTGCTGTTGGTATTGCCGATATCCAGTACCGGACCGTTAACCGACTCGCCTTCGGCATATTGCAACACAATGTCGCCGCCGCGTTTTTCCACCACCGACAGAAAGGTAACCGGACCGGCGGCAACCGACATCTGGATTGAAACACCTTTGCCGGGTTTACCATGATAAATCGGCAGGGGAACCAGTTTCACTCTGGACCGGGACATTTGCGGGTGCGCCGGACCGTCGTGCCCCCACTGTACCCTGTCATTTTCAAAATCAATGCCATAGGGTTCGGAAAAAGAGCCGCCGGCCCCCAGCAGACTCATGATTTTCATGGCGATAACATTCTTGATTTCACATTCGCCGGCGACCGGAATACCTTTATTGGTTAAGAGCGTATTCCCCATAATAACCGACGTAATAATATTTTCATGTTGCGACCCCGGAGCGCCTTCATAATAGTAGGCCAAGGCATCCAATTTATGTTTAGCCACTAATTTATCCAATACGATGGACGTATTCACCGCCCGGTCAATTTCGTATTGTTCGCAACTCTCATCAACATCCAGAACAGCATGAACTTCCTGGTGTTTTTGTTGAATTTCCGCCGAGGTGATTTTGCCAAGATCATCCACCAGTTCGCAAAGCTCCAGTAATTTAAATCTGACGCCTAGCTTTGCCGAAAGATGGGTCATATCGGAATAGACATCATACATGCCGTTATAATAATGGCCCAAAACGCCGATGTTGGTATTTTTCAGCGTATGGCATAACCGAAGAGCACTCAGGTAATTATCGATTTTGTCCCATGCGAGATTATCATTGAGATAGCCGACCACCAGTTCGAACGGAATGTCCGCACGCTGGAATACATTAACCAACTCGGGAGCGGCGCAAGCTTGGCAGTGTGCCAGCCATTTCCCGGTTCGGGTTCCCCGGTCGTTCTCTTGATTGATCTCGGCCAAGGGTATTTTACTTTCAGGTTGCAGCGCCAGTATCAATACCGGCACATTGAGTTTTTGGATCAATGGCAATACCGTCGAACTTAACGCATAAGTCGTTATATACAGCACTACCGCATCAACTTGCGCCGTCTTGAATAAATTCGCCGTTGCGTCGGATTTATCAATATTATCCACCAGCCCGCCATCAATCACCTCAACGCCGGCTCTGACAAGACGGGTGGCGACTTGCTGTAAATAGCCCATCAATTCTTGCTTTAATCCGGAAAATTGCGGCCAATAGGTATCTAACCCAATACCAAAAACGCCCAGTTTGCTACTCATCGTCAGCGACCTTTCAATAGTGATGACTGCTTTCAGAGACATTGTTCACCTACGAAATAAAATAAATTTCATAACGTGAGAGTTAATCAAGAGGAATAGTACTGCGAACGTAAGTGAAAAACCTGCGGCTCAATGCCACGGGTCTTGGCTAGATGGCATTCTACTGTTACGTCGAGTGATCGGGATCTCACTTAAGCCAAGGCTTTCGCCAGGCGCCCGGATAACCGCTTTAATACGCAAAGGGACAGCCGCCTGATGAGTTGGGTAAATTGTTCAGTCAACTCAGTGCGCCGGCCATGGCGGCATCACTAAATCAAAACCTCAGGGCGCGATAATCAGTTCGATGTCTTTGGCGGACAGTTCATGCCGCGCGGAGGAGGAAAGCGCGCTGTCCGTGATAACGCAATCAAAGGTGTCCAGCGGCAAAGCTAAATAGGTAGCGATTTTTCCGTATTTGGAACTGTCGCTGAGCAAAATGTGTTTGCTGCTGATCAGATTGGCCGCGCGTTTTACAACGACTTTATCTTCATCGGGCGTAAAGATACCCCGGACGCCCCAGCATGACGCGGAAATAAACGCGATATCGATCGACAAATCTTTAAGCGCCCGCGCGGTCGCCGCGCCTACGCAGGACCGGTTTTCCCGGCACAGAGTGCCGCCAGTGTGAATCATGCGGCATTGGCTGAATTCAATCAGGAAACTCGCCACCACAAAATCGTTGGTCACCACCAGCAAATCATCACGCTCGCCCAATTGCCGGGCCAATGCCAGCGTTGTCGTCCCCGCATCCAGATAGATGCAGCTATTACGAGGTATATGCAGCGCCGCCGCACGGCCGATGGTCATTTTCTCATTACTGCACAGGGTGGTTTTAACCAGATGAGACGGCTCGGAGGACAGCCGTTCGGTCGACCGAACGCCCCCGGAAACAGAAAGTACCGTACCCTGTTCCTCCAGCCTTTGCACATCACGGCGAATGGTCATGTGCGACACGCCGAGACGTTCAGTCAATTCGGTGATGCTCACTACGCCACGTTCGGCAACCAGGGCCAATATCTGTTGATGTCGTTCACTCGGTATCATAACCTGCCTCGATTCCATCTCCTGCGGCCGAAACTTGCATGGGATGAGTAATGTGGATAGACAACGCCATGCGGCGCCGATCTCAAATATTCACATCACAACACACCGCATAATTGCCTTACCCCATCGCTGATGTTTAGCTGTTCATCGTTTCTAAGGTCATCATTCTATTATTTTAAAGCTTTTATGCCGCTATAGCTATCCGTCCCGCCCCAACGGCCAACCGTTTCGGTGACATAATTATCACGCAGCCGTTGTGAATAAATGTGATTAGAGTCACGCAATTACCGGTTTTTATCCGCCTATACTTAACATATAAATACAAAATATCACTATTTTTCACACGGAGAGTTTATGTCTGATGCAGCAGCTATATCGGTTTGCGTAATCGGCCTCGGTTCAATGGGCATGGGCGCAGCGCAATCCTGCCTTAAGGCGGGGTTAGTTACCTACGGCGTTGATCTGGATAACCAGGCTTTGGCGAAGTTACGCGTCGGCGGCGCCCGCGATGCGCAAAACCGCGCCGACAGCTTCGCAAAACAATTGGACGCGGTAGTGTTATTGGTGGTCAATGCCGCTCAAATCAAAGAAATTCTGTTTGGCGAACCCAATCTGGCCGCCAAACTGTTGCCGGGCACCGCCGTCATGGTTTCTTCAACGATAGCGGCACAAGACGCCAAATTTATTGAACGGAAACTCGCGGAGCGTCAACTGTTGATGCTGGATGCGCCGGTATCCGGCGGGGCAATCAAAGCGGCATCCGGCGAAATGACCGTGATGGCCTCAGGCAGCGAAGCGGCTTTTACCAAGCTGGCGCCTGTGCTGGCGGCCGTGGCGGCCAAGGTCTACCGCATCGGCAACGAAATAGGCCAAGGCTCCACAGTCAAGATCATCCACCAATTACTGGCCGGCGTTCATATCGCCGCCGCCGCGGAAGCCGTGGCGCTGGCCGCGCGAGCCGATATTCCGTTGGAAACCCTGTATGAGGTGGTCACGCATGCGGCGGGCAATTCCTGGATGTTTGAAAACCGGATGCGCCATGTGCTGGATGGGGATTATTCGCCGAAATCCGCCGTCGATATTTTCGTAAAGGATTTGGGGCTGGTTACCGACACGGCAAAAACGCTGCATTTCCCGCTTTCACTGGCGTCCAACGCGTTGACCATGTTTACCGCCGCTCAAAATGCCGGCTTTGGCAAATTGGACGACAGTGCGGTAATCAAAATATTTAATGGCATTACTTTGCCGGAAAAACAGGAGCGCCAAAAGTGAAACTCGGCGTCATCGCGGACGATTTTACCGGCGCTACGGATATCGCTAGTTTTCTGGTGGAAAACGGTATTTCCACCGTCCAACTCAACGGCGCGCCATCAATGGACTATCCGGTCGAGGCCGATGCGATCGTCGTGAGTCTGAAATCCCGTTCTTGCACGGTCGGACAAGCCGTCGCCGATTCGCTGGCGGCGCTGGCCTGGCTGCAAGCGCACCATTGCCGGCAGTTTTACTTCAAATATTGCTCCACCTTCGATAGTACGGCCGAAGGCAATATCGGGCCGGTAACCGATGCGTTGCTTGATGCGCTGCATGAAACATTGACCGTGGTTTCTCCGGCGTTGCCGGTGAATGGCAGGACGGTGTATCAGGGTTACCTTTTTGTCATGGGACAATTGTTGGCGGAGTCGGGAATGCGTCACCATCCGGTAACGCCCATGACCGACAGCAACGTGCCGCGGCTCATGGAACGACAAGCCAAGGGCCGCTGCGCGCTGATTGCCGCCGATGTCATCGATCGGGGCGCCGCGGCGGTCAAAGAACGTCTCGCCATACTGAAAAAGGAAGGCGCGCGCTACGTGGTGCTTGATATGCTCAACGAACGACATCTGTTGACCCAGGGCGAAGCGCTGCGCGATATGACGCTGGTGACGGGCGGGTCGGGTCTGGCTATCGGTCTGGCCCGGCAATGGGCCGGCGCCGGTCATGACAAAACACAGGCGCAGTCGGCCGGCACGCCGCAAGGAGAACGTTGCGTCGTTCTTTCCGGTTCGTGTTCCGCCATGACCCATCTTCAAGTGGAGCGTTATCGGCAACAGGCGCCGGCGCGGGCTGTCGATATCGAGCGCTGCCTGACGGACAGCGCGGATTATGCCGATCAATTGTGCCAGTGGATCGAAGAAAACAGTGAACACGCATTGGCACCGCTGTTGTTTACGACCGTCGAACCGGCATTATTGAAAAATCTGCAAGAAAAATTCGGCGCGCAACAAAGCAGCGCAGCTATTGAGCGGCTGTTCGCCGCGCTGGCGATAAAACTGAAGGCCCGCGGTTTCAGGCGGTTTATTATAGCTGGCGGCGAAACGGCGGGCGTGGTGGTGCAATCGCTCGGCATTCGCGCGTTTCATATCGGCCCGGTGATATCTCCCGGCGTGCCTTGGGTAAAAGCCACAGAGCAAGCCATCTCCCTGGCGCTGAAATCAGGGAATTTTGGCGATGAGAATTTCTTTGCCCGCGCGCAAACCGAGTTTCCATTATGACTGAGCAGCAAGCACGTGAAGAGATGGTCAGGCTCGGCGCCTCGTTTTATCATCGGGGTTTTGCCACCGGATCAGCGGGAAATTTATCGCTGCGACTGGACGACGGCACATTGTTGGCCACGCCAACCGGCTCCTGTTTGGGGCAATTAAGCCCTGAACGGCTGTCAAACATTACCCTAGCCGGCGAGTGGATTTCGGGGGACAAGCCCACGAAAGAAGTCAGTTTTCACTGTGCGATTTATCAACACAACGCCGACTGTCGGGCAATCATCCATCTACATTGCCTGTATCTGACCGCCTTGTCCTGCCTGGAAGGACTTGATGTCCACAACGCCATCAAACCCTTTACCCCCTATGTCGTGATGCGGGTCGGCGTGGTGCCGGTGGTGCCCTACTTCCGGCCCGGCGATAAGCGGCTGGGTGAATATCTGACCAAGCTGGCTCCCCATTACCGGGCATTTCTGCTGGCCAATCACGGTCCGATCATTACCGGCAAAACGCTACGCGAAGCCGCGGAAAATACCGAGGAACTGGAAGAAACCGCGAAATTGATTTTTACCCTTGGCGACCGGCCGATTCGTTATCTGACCGATGAAGAAATTCAGGAATTACGGAGTTAACCATGCTTAATTTTGCCGCGAACATTTCGACCATGTTTACCGAATTGCCTTTTTTGGAACGCTTTGCCGCCGCAGCAGCCGCGGGATTTACCGGAATCGAATTTTTATTTCCCTATGAATATCCCGCCGAGATATTAGCCCGGGAACTTCAGCGGAACAATTTACAGCAGGTCTTGTTCAACACCGCGCCGGGCAATGCGGCTGCCGGAGAATGGGGACTGGCCGCCCTGCCGGGCCGTGAGGCCGATGCGCGACGGGATATTGATCGGGCGTTGGAATATGCGGTGGCGTTTAAATGTCCGTCGGTGCATATCATGGCCGGCGTCGTTCCCGATGGCGCCGATGCCAATCGCTACCGGCAAACTTTTATTGATAATATGCGTTATGCCAGTGACGTATTTGCCGGGCATGACATTCAGTTGCTGTTGGAAGCATTGAGTCCCAAGATCAAGCCGCATTACCTTTATTCCAGTCAATACCAGACTCTGGAAATCGCCGAATTAATCCAGCGGCCGAATGTATTCACCCAGCTTGATCTGTTTCATGCGCAATTGGTGGATGGCAATCTCAGCCGTCTTATTACCGAATTCGCCGGGCGCTATGGACACATCCAAATCGCCTCGGTGCCGGATCGTCATGAGCCGGACGAAGGCGAAATCAATTATCATTACGTGTTTGAACTGCTGGAAAGCATTCATTATGCCGGTTGGATCGGCTGTGAATATTTGCCGCGCGCCGACACGGTGGGAGGGTTGGAGTGGTTCAAACTCTATCGCAATAACTATTACGCCTGATCATGCCATGCCAAGATGATTAACTTGGCATGCGCCGGTGGAGTAAAATAGATTACAAATCGCCCTCAGCCGCGCACGCGAAACAGCCTTCGTGTTCGGTTGAATGGTTAAGCCAATACCAAAGCCTGCGTTTGAAAAATCAACGGCGTATCGGTTTCGTTCTCAAAAGTGACATATTCCCAGGCGTTTTCATCAGCCAAAACCGCACGCAGGAGTTTATTGTTCAGGGCATGGCCTGATTTGAAGGCGGAGAAGGCGCCAATCACATTATGCCCGCACACAAATAAATCGCCGATCGCATCCAACATTTTATGCCGGACAAACTCATCGGGAAAACGTAACCCTTCAGGGTTCAACACCCGATAATCATCCAGCACAATGGCGCAATCCAGACTAGCGCCCAAGCTCAGGGCGTGGGCCTGCAAATAATCGATATCGCGAATAAAACCGAAAGTGCGCGCCCGGCTGATTTCCTGGACAAAGGATTCCGCAGAAAAATCAAGGTGGTAGCGCTGCGAACCGGCCGCTATTACCGGATGGTCGAAATCAATGGTGAAATCCAGGCTGAAACCATGGAAAGGCGACAGTTCCGCCCATTTATCGCCATCTGCTATGCGTACCTTGTCCTTCACCCGCAAGAATTTTTTTGGCGCGGACAATTCGGTTATCCCCGCGCCCAGCAGCAGATAGACAAAGGGGCCGGCGCTGCCATCCATGACGGGAACTTCCGCCGCATCCATTTCTACAAAAATATTATCAATGCCCAGCCCAGACAGCGCGGCGTTTAAATGTTCAACCGTCGACACCCGTATGCCCTTGGCATTGATGATATTGGTGGAAAGTACGGTATCATTTACCGACTCGGCATTCAGCGGAAAATCCACCGGCGGTTGCAAGTCAACCCGCCGGTAGACGATACCGGTGTTTACGGGCGCGGGGCGCAACGTCATGGTGACCTTCTTACCTGAATGCAGACCGACGCCGGTCGTTTGAATCTGATTTTTTATTGTTCTTTGTCGAATCATTATTATTCCTGACATATCGGTCAACATGCGCGTTGGCCCGGCCATAAAAAATGCGTGTTATTAATAGCATAAATCAGGGCGACTATTTTAAGTGGTCTATTTCATAAAATGCAAATAGTTCCTATTTTACTTTATGACACACGTTGACATGATGAAACCAGAGAATTCTGAACTTTCCCGTGTCCACTTTCGCTGACAAGAGCGACAAGATTTATTTTGCAAAGTTGCTGAACATGCCTAAGTATCACATTTCATTCAAAGCCTACTATGAAGACTATCGTTGAACATGGAACCGGCACGCTGGCACCGCCGGCGGTGTTGTTGCTGGGGACCAAGACGCCGAGAAAGACGGAAATCAAATGCCAAACACATTGCCACTCCGCCTGATACCCGACATTAACCGGTAGTTTTCCTCTCGCGCCTACCCGATGGACCTGTGCCTATTGCGCCGCAGTATGCTGCTTATATCCCCGTCATACTTCGAGTTGCAGGTACATTGGCAATACTCGGCTCTTCCTGCAACCCGAATTATTCAGGATATACAATTGTCATCAAGAGGAAAATTTGTATGGAAAACTACGATGCTCTTTTTACTCCCATGACCATTAACAAGACCACCATCAAAAATCGCATAGTGATGTGCCCGATGGGGGGGACCGAGTTAATTCAAGAAGGCAAGTTCAATCAAAGGGCGGCCGAGTTTTATCTGGCAAGAGCCCGGGGCGGCGTTGGGTTGATTATTCCGGGGATAGCGCTCATCACCGATATGTGGGGCCGAGGCGGTTGGCTGCATGAACAGATGGAGTTCAATCGCAATGAGCTCACCCGTTTTTTACACCAACTCCATGCTTATGATTGCAAAATGTTCATGCAGCTTGGCGCTGGCATGGGGCGGGTCTTAGCGATTAATTCCGGTATGCTGCCGGCGGATTTCGACAAAGTCAGAGCGCTTAATGCGCCTAGCGAAGGTCTGCCCAATGTCTGGGTCCCGGAGGAAAAACACCGGGAAATGACCGTGGCCGAAATCCAGTCTATTATTCTGTCTTTTTGTCATTCCGCGAAAATCGCCCGCGAATGCGGTATGGATGGCGTTGAAATTCACGCTATTCATGAAGGTTATCTGCTGGACCAGTTTTCGATATCGGCGACCAATCATCGTCAGGATCAGTATGGCGGTTGTCTGGAAAACCGTTTGCGCTTTACCACGGAGATCATTGCCGGCATCAAGTCCGCGTGCGGCGACGATTTCCCGGTTTCCGTACGCTATAGCGTGACCAGCAAGATGAAAGGATTCAACTCCGGCGCATTGCCTGGCGAAAACTATCAGGAATTTGGCCGCAGCCTGGAGGAAAGCCCGGCCGTAGCCCGACTTCTCGAGCAAGGCGGCTGCGATATGTTGAACGCCGACAACGGCTCCTACGACGCCTGGTTCTGGGCGCATCCCCCCATGTACATGCCCATGGCCTGTAATTTGCCGGAAGCCGCCTACATCAAAAAATTTGTGTCTATCCCGGTGGTTTGCGCCGGACGCATGGAGGATGTAACGATTTCCGCTCCGGCCGTGGCCAATCATGATATCGATGCGGTGGGGATTGCCCGACAACTCTTGGCTGACCCGGAGTGGGCCAATAAAATCAAAACGGGCAAACTTGCGGATATCCGGCCCTGCATCGCCTGCCATAACGGCTGTTTCGGCCGTCTGTTCGCCGGCAAAGGCACCAGTTGCGCGGTCAACCCCGCTGCCATGAATGAAGAAAAATATCAGATAACGCCAGCCGTTATCAGAAAAGAAATTGTGGTCATTGGCGGCGGCATCGGTGGAATGGAAGCAGCGCGAATATGCACGTTGCGAGGTCATAAAGTCCGGTTATATGAAAAAACCGCACGTTTAGGCGGCGTTTTTATTGCCGCCACGTTACCGGATTTCAAAGAAGCGGACCGCAAACTACTGCGCTGGTACCTCAAGGAAATACGGGATTTGAATATCGAGGTTCACTTGAATAGCGAGATCACACCCAGAATGTTGCCTTCATTAACCGCACAGGAAGTGATTATCGCCACCGGGGCAAAACCACGGTATCTGCCAGGCATTGATATCAACCGGCACAAAATCTGGGAAGCCATCGATTTCCTTGAACAAGGCGGCGACGTTGCGCCGGGCAATGCGGTAGTGATTGGCGGCGGCGTGACCGGCTGCGAAATCGCCTACGATCTTGCCCGCAAAGGCCACAACGTAGCTCTCGTGGAAATGGTGGACGATATTCTGCGGGTACCTGACCTGTGCGCGGCTAATTCGGCGATGTTACGCACCCTGTTGGACCATTACCATGTCGCCGTTTATACTTCCGCCAGGATATCCGATGTCACCCCGTCGGGTGTTATTATCATGCAAGGCGGTGAAACTCATGTTTTGCTGGCCGATATTATAATAACATCAATAGGTTATAATAGCGATAAAACCCTGGCGATACGCGCAGGTGATGATCCTCATGTCCATGTTATCGGCGATGCCGCCCAGGTCGGCAATGTGTTGGGCGCCATCTGGGATGCCAACGATACGGCGCTGGCCCTGTCGTTAACCGAATGACGTAAGGTTGGTATGACAATCGCCGACAGGTCTGCCTCGCCAACCCTGTTGGCGATGTAAAGGAGTAAAGAAGTACAGGGCCATTATCGCGACACGTGGAAACGGTTCGATGATAAAATAGACATTCACTGTCAAATGACTACAATGAGTAAACTCTTTTTTTGTATATCTATGAATAAACTCTTTTACCGCTATGTTTCCGTCGGCGTGGTTAACACCCTCATCCATTGGGCAATTTTTGCGATTATCCGCCATGAACTCACTGATAACCAAGCGATAGCCAACTTCGTCGGCTTCAGTTGCGCGGTGACGTTTTCCTTTTTCGCCAACGCAAAATTTACTTTCGGAAGTCAATCCACGGTAAAACGCTACATTTTATTCGTCGGATTTATGGGCATCATGAGTATCGTTTTTGGTCTGCTTGCCGATCGATTGAATATTTTGGGACTCTATACTCTTATTTCGTTCTCACTCTTTAGCCTGATATGCGGTTTTTTTTATTCAAAACATATCGTTTTCAAGAAAATCATTCATTGAGTGATATTGCACCCTTGGCAATCACTCTTTAATAAAATAATGTCAATCAGCGGTAAAAGAGGTTAGCTCAATTATTGGCCTTTGTTTCGGCGAAAACGGATAGCCGTTTTTCGCAATATCCACCAATTCTTTCATATCATCATTGCTTCTCAGGAGACAATACGCGTCAAACCGCCGTCAAGTGCCATATTGAGCGTGATGAGCGCAGGCAGGCTCCGCTGCAATACTCTGTCGACATTGGGCCCGTCGGTTTGCTGGTAGAAATCTGCGGCTTGTTCCAACGTTGAACCCCCGCGCATTTTACGTTCAATCAACCGAGCCCGTAATTGCCGGGCCTGCGCCCGAATAAAAAGGGTCACGTCACTGTATTGCGCCAATTCGCGCCAGCCCGGTTCATCGAGTAATAACCAATTCCCTTCCACGATCACGATAGGTGCAGTTACGGTAATCGCATCTTGAACCGGATCGTGCAGAGTACGATCGTAAACCGGCCAATACGATTGCGGTTGCGCCAGACGGAGTAGCGCCTGTTGCAGACCATCGAGGTCAAAGGTTTCGGGGGCGCCTTTCCTGCCGCGTAAATGATGTTCATCCAGCCAGCGATTGCAATGATGGAATCCATCCATCGGCAGGATTTGCACAGTCTGTAATGCCACATCGCAATTGGATAAATATTCCCAGAATGCCGACAGAGTTGATTTACCGCACCCTGGCGGGGCTGCCAGAAATACCACCAGCCGCGAGCCTTTTGCTTTTTGTTGTTCGGTTAATTGGTGTAACAGAGGTACATGCAATTGCTGTATTTCACTATTGGAAAAAAAAGAGTCGGAAACCATACCGCTAACTTTCAACGTCACTTTCATCGGTTAATTCCTTTAAAATTGAGGTCACCGCCAGTGTCAACCCGGTTTTAACAATATTGCCATAACGTTCAACATTGAATACTTCAAAACTGGAAAATTTCATTTTCTCTTTGGCGCCGAATAACCGCTTATTTTCTGTAATAGCATTCAAATTTGAAATAAAATCATAGGTCATCTCATCATGAAGTTTTGCAGGTTAAAACCAATAAAACGAGAATACAACCGGTAGGTTATTTGTGACAAAGATCATAAGTGATTTGTAATACGATGAAATAAAAGATCCAACTCACAGAGAGTAAGCCAAGTTATATTAATTATTATAAAGTCAATAGCCATTTTGTGACTTTAATCAAAATTACATAATTATTTAAAATTTTTATGAATGCTATGTACTGCTAATTTTCACTCTTGATCCTCTCTTAAAAACACAAAAAGTTTTTGTTGGAAGTGCCTTGCGCCACGCATGATTCAGCCCTTGGCGACTCTCGCCCCCTGATCTTCATCATAAAAAATTTTAAATAATGCCGTGACAAACATTTACTCTAGTATTATGTTATAACATAACATTTTACTGATTGAGCTATCCCATTGATAAGGCGCTATATTATGAAATCTATTTTGCACATCGGATTGTCGGCGTTGCTGGCAAGCGCATCTTTTGCACAGAGCGCATTGGCGGCCTCCACGCCGATCATTCATGCAATCGGCGTGGAGAATCAGTATGCGGATGTCATTGCCCAAATCGGCGGCAAGTATGTACAAGTCACCGCCATCGAAACCGATCCCAATACCGATCCTCATACCTTTGAAGCCAGCCCGCAAATCGCCGGCGAGATGGCCAGCGCGGACCTGGTGGTCAAAAATGGCATCGGCTATGACGCCTGGGCCGATAAATTTTTGACGGCAACGCCGAATACCAAGCGACAAGTAATTGATGTGCAACAATTATTGGGACTACCTGATAACACGCCGAATCCGCATTTATGGTATAGACCATCAACCATGCCCGCCGTGGCGCAAGCGGTGGCAAAGGATCTCTCGGCGCTGTTGCCGGCGCAGGCCGAATACTTTGCCGCGAATGTGAAAACCTTTGACGATTCGCTTAAGCCCTGGCTAGCGGCGATGGCGGCTTTCAAAAACAGCCATCAAGGCACGCCGGTGGCGGTGACCGAGCCGGTCAGCGACTATCTGTTGCAGGCCGCGGGCGCGACAATCGCCACGCCATTTAATCTTGAAGCGGCCATCATGAACGGCACCGATCCTTCACCTCAGGATGTTACTGCGCAAAATACGCTTTTGGCTCATCATCAGGTTAAGGTATTCGTCTACAACCGGCAGGTGACCGATCCGCTTACGCAATCTTTCCTGGCGTTGGCCAAGCAAAATAATATTCCCACCGTCAGCGTCTATGAAACCATGCCCGCCCCCGGCTTCCACTATCAGTCATGGATGCTGGCGGAAATTACCGCACTGAACAAGGCCGTGACCAGTGATGTCTCCACCGAATCGTTGCAGGCTGGCCAATAACCATGCCGACGGAACAGCACTGCCCGCTGGTCGTCAATAACATCAGCGTTTCATTTGCCGGACTTTCTGTGTTGCGGCAAGTCAGCTTCACTTTAGCTACGGGAGAATTCTGTGGCCTCATCGGCGCCAACGGCTCGGGCAAAACTACGCTGCTTAGGATCATCCTGGGTTTTCAATCTCCAGACCAAGGCACCGTCGCAATCGAACAGATGCCTGGCCGCCGCGGCCTGCCGTCGTTCGGCTACGTGCCGCAAAAACTCTCTTTTGATCCGGAGCTTCCCTTGCGGGCGCGGGATCTGGTGGCGTTGGGCCTCGATGGTCACCGGTGGGGCGTGTCCTTGCCCTCGCGGCAACGTCGGCGGCAAATCGACGAGATGTTGTACGCGGTCGGCGCGGAAAGTTTTGCCGACCAACGTATCGGCCGTCTCTCAGGCGGCCAGCAGCAACGCGTGTTCATCGCTCATGCGTTGATCCGTCGACCGAGGCTGTTGTTGCTCGATGAACCGCTGGCGAATCTTGATTTGCGCAGCGTCGCGGAAATAGTGACCTTGCTGCGCCGTCTTGCGGTGGAACAGCGCATCACGCTGCTGCTTTCCGCCCATGATATGAATCCTTTGCTGTCAGCCATGGATCGGATTGTCTATCTGGCCAATGGCCGGGCCGCCAGCGGCAAGACCGATCAGGTTGTGCAGCCCGAGGTGCTGAGCCAGCTCTATGGTTATCCCATCGATGTCCATCATGTGCATGGCCGGGTGGTGGTCATGGCCGCCAGCGCCGCCAACAGATTGCTCCCTTCAAGCCGGATAGGATAAATCTTCATGTATGCAGTCTTAACAGCCATCGTCGAACCGGGTTTTTTTACCAGCGAACCGGTGCGCACCGCGCTGATTATCGGCGCGGGCGCCGCTCTGGTATCCGGCGCGGTGGGAATATTCACCGTCATTCGCGGCCAGTCCTTTGCCGGGCATGCCCTGGCGGATGTCAGCAGCACAGGCGGATCGGCGGCGTTTCTGCTGGGAATCAATCCATTACTGGGTTTTTTAGGTATGGCGCTGGCGGCGGCGCTGGGCATGGAACTGGCGGATAGCCGGCGAATCCGCGAACGAGATTTGGTGACGGGCATCGCGTTGGGGGCCGGACTAGGCTTGTCGGCATTATTTCTCTATTTTGATGTCACCAGCAGGAGCACCACCGGAGCGGCCGTCACGGTCATGTTCGGGTCGATGTTCGCCATTCCGTCTTCCATCATCACGCTCGCGTCGTCAACCGGCTTACTGACGCTGGCGGCGGTCGTCGCGTTGTATCGCCCATTATTAATCAGTTCGCTGGAACCCGATCTGGCTGCCGTCCTCGGCATACCGGCTCGGCTCATCGGACTGCTTTATTTATGGGTACTGGCGTTGGCGGTCGCCCTCTCGGCCATGACTGTCGGCGCGGTATTGTCCACCGCCTTGCTGATCGGACCGGCCGCCACCGCGCTGCGCCTGGTAAACCGTCCTGCGCTGGCGATGGTGCTGGCCGGCCTGTTTGGTCTCGTCGCCACCTGGGGCGGCATACTGCTGGCCTATGACAGTTTTTACTGGACTCCAGGCCATGGCTGGCCGGTCAGTTTTTTTATCGTCTTATTGATTTTCATGTTCTACCTTGCCAGCGTCCATATCCGATCGTTTGGGAGAATTTGACCATGTTTGCCGGTTTTATGATCAATACATGGATTGTTGCCAGCTTAGTCGCGATCGTGGCGGGTCTGGTGGGCTTTTTTGTGGTGATGCGCGGCGCTTCATTCGCCGCCCATGCGTTACCGCTCGGCACCTTTCCCGGCGCGGCGTTGGCGGCTTTGCTGGGCATCAATATTTTCGCCGGTCTCATGCTGTTTTCCATAGCGGCGGTGCTGACCATCACCCTGCTCGCGCATCGAGAGCGACAGGAAGTCGCCATTGCGCTTACGTTGGTCATGCTGCTCAGTCTGGGCACGTTGTTTCTCAGCATGACCAGTCAGTATTCCCAGCAAGTTTATGCGCTCTTGTTTGGCGAAGTGCTGGCCATCAGTCAGGCCGAGATGCCGCCGATTGCCGTTATCAGTGCGCTGCTGGTGGGCATTAGCCTGCTCCTGCACAAACCCTTGCTGCTTAATTCACTCTCGGCCGAACTCGGCGCCGTCCAGGGCGTGGGGGTCCGGCGTATGGAAATTTGCTTTTTGGCTGTTTTGGCCCTGGCTACCGCCATGGCGTTGCCGATCGTCGGCGCCTTGTTGGTTTTCAGTCTTATGATAGGTCCCCCGGCCATTGCGCGTTTCCTGACGAACCGGCCAATGTCGGCCATGGCCATATCGGTTTTTATCGCCCTGTTCATCGTGTGGCTGGCGATCGCCCTTTCCTATTTGACCAATTGGCCGGTCGGCTTTTTCGTCGGTAGCGTGAGCGCCGGTTGCTTTGCCTTGGGCCGCGGCGGGACCTGGGCGGGGAAATGTTATTTTGGCGAGGCGGCGCCGAAAATTTAGCGCTTGATTGGCGATAAAACGCGCTATTTTTTTATTGCAGCTCGGCCAATAGACCTTTGGCGCCATTGTCGATACCCAGCTCCGCGGCTTTCAACGCGCCGAAGCCCGCGCGAATATTTTCCGCCGCCGGATACTGTTTCGTCACCAGAGCGCGTAATAAACGATTGGAGCGACTATCATATATCTCTATGGCATAGGTTACCGAGCCTAGCGATTTCGATTGTTTGTCGTTGGCGCTCTTGATAACGCGGATAATAGCGCCCACCGGCATGATTTGTTGAACGGTGCCAAGCACCGGCGTGGTCCGATCCGCGCCGGTCAATGTCGCATGCATCCGCAATATGTCCGGTCCCGGCGCTGAAGTCAGCGCATATTTCGTGCTGAGGGTATGCGCAAATTGCGTCTGCATATAGTCGGCCAACGTCTGCTTATCGGCCGGGGTTAATTTGCCGAATTGCTGATCGCCGCCGGCATAGATAACGATGGGGTCCAGGATCACGCCATGGTATTGCGACCAATCCAGGTCTAGCGCGGAATATGAGAAGGGAATATGTCCTGTTTTGTCTTGTGAATTCGGCGTCAATTGAGATGTCGAGTCCAGTCCTTGATAGGCTACCGGACGTTTATCCGCGCATCCCGCAAGCAGACTTGCACAAAGCGCCACAGTCATAAAAAACGATTTCGTGTTTGCAGCATAAGTTATAAACATATCAAGACCCTTCAGTTTATGAAAGTGACAAAATGAAACGTTGCCGATTTTGAAGAAGGGTTATTCTGCGTTGATGGCGTTATATAAGTAAGCCTTTGAAAATTGCAAATGTAAGCAGTGATGACTTTTGGTAGGAAATGTAATTATCGCTCAAATCGCACTGGTCAGTTCTTGATGCGGATGAAGACCCATGAGGGTTATCTGAGTTAACAGCGTTGTCTCGCTTGGATATTTTTTTATAAGCATCTCTATAGCGTGCCGGTAAATTCGATGATTATATGGTCACAAGATAATCAATTCAACCAGGTGAAAAGTAAAGGTACGACATAAATAAGTGTTCTAATGACTTGACCGCTAAAGGACATATGGATAGTTTGAGAGCCGTTACAGCTATGGTCAAGCCAATGTCACCTATCGGGTGGATACTGGTCAGGTTTTGCAGAAACCTTTTGAAAGGGTCGAACATGTTCGTTTTTCCAGCTAGCTGGGGTATATGGGTTATATAAAGCAAAGAGCTATCCAATTCATGAACCTATCGCTCGTTTCATTTAATAGATTAGCGGTACTGTCCTGTCGTCGCAGCATTCCATCGGTTCATCACACCGTGATATTACAAAATAAAAACCCGGGAGAAGATTTATGAGTGCCAACGCCGAGAAAGCCAGCGGACACTTTCACAAAAGGCGCGGCATCATTTTCGCTGTGATCGTGATTGTTGTGCTGATCATTGTTGTGGTGTTCAATCACCTTAGCGGCAAGAAACAACACACCGGTACGCCGCCGCAGGTCGTCAGCGCCGCTCCGGCCAAACTGGGCAGCATGCCGCAAATCCTCAACGAGCTCGGGACCGTTACGCCGGTTGCCACTGTTACCGTACTACCGCAATTAAGCGGTTATCTCACGTCGGTGGGTTTTACGGAAGGCCAGGATGTCAAGAAAGGACAATTCCTCGCTCAAATCGACCCGCGACAATACGAGATCAACAAGCAACAATCCGAGGCCCAATTGGCCAAGGATCAGGCAAGTCTTGGACAAGCTCGCGCCGATATGGCGCTGTATACCCAGTTGCATGCGCAGAAGTCGATTGCCGAACAAACTTTTATCGATCAGAAATTCACGGTGCAGCAGGATGAAGCAGCGGTAAAAGCCGATGAAGCCAGTATCGCCCAATACGATCTCGACTTGATCTATTGCCGCATCACCGCGCCTATTGACGGCCGGGTTGGCTTGCGGCTGGTGGACCCGGGCAACTACGTGACGCAATCCAGTACAACGGGCATTGTTGTCATCACCAGCATGAAACCGACCACGGTACAGTTTACCGTGCCGCAAAACGCGCTGGGCAATGTATTGCAACGGTTCAATTCCGACGTCAAATTGCCGGTAACGGTGTTTAACAGCGATAACAGCAAGCAACTCGCCACCGGTACGCTTTATGCCATCGGCAACCAGATGGCCACCAGCACCGGCACGGTAACCATGCGCGCGACATTCCCCAATGACGATGAGCAGTTATATCCGAACGAGTTCGTCAATGTGCAACTGTTGGTCGATACGCAGCAAAATGCGGTTTTGGTGCCGACTCCGGCTATCCAGACCGGTTCGCCGGGCACTTATGTTTATCTGGTGAATGCCGATAATACCGTTTCGGTACATAAGGTGACGACTGGCGCGAGCGATGGCCAGAATACCGCCATTCTTTCCGGACTGTCCGCCGGCCAGACCGTGGTGATGGACGGCATGGATCGTCTGAGCGACGGTGCGAAGATAAAGATTGCACAGCCGGCGTCAGCCGACGGTACGGAGACTTCAACGTCGGCGGCAACGTCTCATCCCAATGGGAAACGGGGCCATCATGGTTCCTCTTCCAACACGCAATCATAACCGACAGGTGCGCTTTTAATGAATATTTCCCGCCTGTTCATCATGAGGCCGGTGGCCACCTCGCTGCTGATGATTGCGCTGGTGTTGGTGGGTCTGGTGGCGATGCGCTTTTTACCGGTATCTTCACTGCCCAGCGTCGATTATCCGACGATTCAGGTTAAAACCTTTTATCCCGGCGCCAGTCCCGATGTGATGGACACGACAGTTACCGCGCCGCTCGAAGTGCAACTGGGGGAAATCCCCGGGCTGCAACAGATGACGTCCAACAGTTCCGCCGGCGCCTCCATCATTACGCTGCAGTTCGACCTTTCCCTGAATCTGGATGTGGCCGAACAGAATGTCCAGGAAGCGCTCAACGCCGCCAACAGTCTGTTGCCCAGCGGCCTGCCTTCGCCGCCGACCTACGCCAAAGTCAATCCGGCCGACCAGCCCATCATGACGTTAGCTATTACCTCGCGTTCCATGTCTTTGCCGCAATTACAGGATGTGGCCAATAACCGGCTCGGCACCAAAATTTCGGAAGTGCCGGGCGTCGGCCTGGTTACGCCGGCCGGCGGCAATGTGCCGGCGGTCAGAATCGAGGCCGACCCGCAAAAACTGGCGGCTTACGGACTGTCCATCGACAATCTGCGCTCATTGATTGCCGAAGTGAACGTCAGTCAGCCGAAAGGCAATTTTGATGGTCCCAACCTTGACTACACGATTAACGGCAACGACCAGATTCAGGACCCAAGCGATTACCTTAACACCATAATCTCTTACCAAAACGGCGCGCCGGTGTATCTGCGCGACGTGGCCCGGGTAACCCAGGCCGCTCAGGATATCGAGCAAGGCGCCTGGTACAATCATACGCCGGCCATCGTGCTGAATGTACAACGCCAACCCGGCGCCAATGTCATCGAGACGGTGGATCGCATCAAGCAGGAACTGCCGCAACTTGAGTCCACACTGCCGGCGGGCATCAATGTGCAAATCGTGTCCGACAGCACCGGCGTCATTCGATCATCGGTATCGGATGCCGCCTTTGAATTGATCCTGTCGGTGCTATTGGTGGTGCTGGTGATTTTTGTGTTTTTGCGCAATCTGCCGGCCACCATTATTCCCAGCATCTCCGTACCGGTATCGCTGATCGGTACGCTGGCGATCATGTATGAACTGAATTATTCCATCGACAACCTCTCACTGATGGCATTGATAATCGCCACCGGCTTTGTGGTGGATGATTCGATTGTCATGATCGAAAATATCGTCCGCTATCTGGAGGACGGCCATAAACCTATGCAGGCCGCTTTGCTCGGCGCGGGCCAGATAGGTTTCACCATTCTTTCGCTGACCATTTCCCTGATAGCGGTATTGATCCCCCTGCTGTTTATGGGCGGCGTCATCGGACGCTTGTTCAGCGAATTCGCCGTCACCCTGGCCATTACCATCGTATTGTCCGGCGTGGTGTCGCTCACGCTGGTGCCAATGCTGTGCGCCCGCATGCTTCGGGCGCAGGCCGATCGTACGCCAAGCCGTTTCGAACGTATCAGCGAAGGCATGTTCAATAAAACCCTCGGTGCCTATGAGCGCGGGCTGCGCGTCGTTATGGGCCACCAGACCATTACGCTGATTGTTTTCGTCGCCACTCTGGTGATTACCGTGGCGTTGTATATCACCATACCCAAAGGCCTGTTTCCGGTACAGGATGTGGGGGTGCTACAGGCCATCAGTACCGCTGATAACTCTGTTTCCTACGGCACCATGGTTGATCGGCAAACGGCGCTGGCCGATGCCATTCTCAAAGATCCCGATGTGACCAACCTGACGTCATATGTCGGTATCGACGGCACGAATACCACGCTGAACAATGGCCGTTTCCTGATTAATTTGAAACCGCACGATAACCGTTCGCAAACGGCGGAAGAAATCGCCCGGCGTATCCAGAACGAAACGGCGAATATTCCGGGCATCAAGCTGTTCATGCAACCTGAACAGGATCTGACCCTCGACACCACGGTGTCGCCCAACCAGTATCAGTTTGTTTTGCGCGGGCCGAGCCAGGAAGAATTCCTGAAATACGTGCCGGCGCTGATCGCGAAAATGGAGCACATCACGTCCATTCGGGATGTGACCAGCGATCTGAATAACAACGGTTTAAGCGTCAATGTCAACGTCAACCGGCAATTGGCGGCGCGCTTCGGCATTACTGCGGCCACTATCGATAACGCCCTTTACGACGCATTGGGCCAGCGTATTGTTTCAACGATTTTTGACCAATCCAGTCAATATCGGGTTATTTTGGTGGCCAAACCGGAAAAATTGCCGACGCTGCAGTCGTTGGGCGAACTGTATCTCCCCAGCCAGACCAGCAGTACCGGACAGGTGCCATTGAGCGCCATCGCCAAGATCGAGGTGGGTAAATCGCCGCTGGTTATCAGCCACCTGGCGCAATTCCCCTCGGTCACGATTTCGTTCAATCTGGCGCAAGGCGCTTCGCTGAGTAAAGCGGTGGCGGAAATCAATCAGGCTGAAACCCAGGTGAAACTGCCCCCTTCCATCACCTCGTCTTTCCAGGGTGCGGCCCAGGCATTCAAAGATTCGCTCTCCAGTGAGGTTTATCTGCTGATCGCGGCGCTGATTGCGGTGTATATCGTGCTTGGGGTGCTGTATGAAAGCTTTATTCATCCGGTGACCATCTTGTCGACGCTGCCCTCCGCCGGTATCGGCGCATTAGTGTCGCTGATGCTGGTGGGCGGCGATCTGGATGTGATCGGTATCATCGGTATTGTGCTGCTGATTGGTATCGTCAAAAAGAACGCCATCATGATCGTGGACTTTGCGCTGGAAGCCGAACGCGAGCATGGCAAGTCGCCGGAAGACGCCATTTTCGAAGCCTCCCTGTTGCGTTTCAGACCCATATTGATGACCACCCTGGCCGCCATGCTCGGCGCTTTGCCTATGTTATTAGGCTCCGGCACCGGTTCCGAATTGCGTCGGCCGCTGGGCCTGGCCATTATCGGCGGGTTGAGTTTAAGCCAATTCCTGACGTTGTTTACCACGCCGGTGATTTATTTGTGCTTCGATCGCGTGTCGAAACGCTTCCGTCGTAAGCCTGACCCCATCGTCGACGGCGACGAGGATGTGTCCAGGTGAATATTCCTGCCCTATTTATCAATCGGCCGGTGGCGACCGCGCTCTTGGCCCTTGCCATCCTGCTTTCGGGTACGCTGGCGTTTTTCCAATTGCCGGTGGCCCCGCTGCCGAATATCGCGTTTCCGGTTATTGTGGTCCAGGCGAATATGGCGGGCGCCAGCCCGGACGTTATGGCTTCCACGGTGGCCGAACCCTTGGAAAAGCGCTTGGGGACCATCGCCGATGTGACTGAAATGACCTCCACCAGTTACGTCGGTTCGGCGATGATCGTCATACAGTTCGGGCTTAACCGCGACATTAACGGCGCCGCGCGCGATGTGCAGGCTGCTATCCAGGCGGCGCGCGCCGATTTGCCGACCACGTTGCGCAATAACCCGATTTATCGCGAATACAACCCGGCCAGTACGCCGCTCATGGTGCTGGCGTTGACATCCGATACGCTGACCCGCGCTCAGCTTTACGATTCAGCGGATTCGGTGATTCAGCAGCAATTATCGCAGGTGGACGGCGTAGGCCAAATAACGCTGGGCGGCAGCGCCCTGCCCGCGGTTCGCGTTGAGCTTGAACCGGATCAGCTCAATAGCTACGGTATCGGCATGGAGGATGTGCGGGCCGCGATCAGCGCCGCCAACGCCGACAGCGCCAAGGGCCATATCGACCAGAACGGCCAGCGTTACGAGGTGGTCTCCAACGACCGAATCACCAAAGCGGCGCCTTATCGACAACTGATCGTGGCTTATCGCAACAATGCCCCGGTGATGCTCGGCGATGTGGCGAATGTGTCGGATTCGGCGGAAAACCTCCGCAATGCCGGTCTGTATAACGGTAAATCGTCGGTGTTGGTAATAGTTTACCCATTGCCAGGCGGAAATATCGTCAATACGGTTTCGCAGATTCGCAAGGTGTTGCCGGCGATTCAGGCGACGCTGCCAAGCAGTATCCGCGTCAATGTCGCCATCGATTTGTCGCAATCGGTTAAAGCGGCGGTAGGCGATACGGAACGCACGCTGTTTATCGCCGTGTTGCTGGTGGTCGGCGTGGTGTTTGTGTTCCTGCAATCGCCGCGGGCGGTCTTGATTCCCACCGTCGCCTTGCCGTTGTCGATCATCGGCACCTTCGGACCGATGTATTTGCTAGGCTACAACCTCGATAATCTCTCGCTGATGGCGTTAACCATCGGCACCGGATTTGTGGTGGATGACGCCGTGGTGGTGCTGGAAAATATCATGCGCCATATCGAGTCGGGATTAAGCGTGCGCGAAGCGTCATTACGCGGCAGCGCCGAGGTCAGTTTCACCGTCATCTCCATGAGCCTGTCATTAATCGCCGTTTTCCTGCCCATCTTATTGATGCCGGGCATTGTTGGCCGGCTGTTCCACGAGTTTGCGGTAACGCTCTCCATCGCTATCCTGTTCTCGCTGCTCATCTCGTTGACCATCACGCCGACCTTGGCCGCCTGCGTGCTCAAGCGCGGCAAGGCAATCCGCTCGAACGCGCGCTGGTCGCTGTGGTGCGAACGCCAGTTTGAACGTTTCAAGAATGCCTATGACCGGTCACTGACGGTGGTGCTTGATCATGCGCTGTTGGTGGGACTGACGCTGGTGGGCCTGATCGTGCTCAATTTTTTCCTGATGAGGCTGGTGCCCTCGACCTTTTTCCCGGAGCAGGACAACGGCGTCATGATTGGCCAGATCATCGCCGATCAAAGTATTTCGTTCCAGGCGATGGAGAAAAAACTCACCCAGTTGGAAAACATTGTCCAACAGGATCCGGCGGTCGCCTCGGTATCGGGTTTCACCGGCGGGCGGGCGCTTAACACCGCCAATGTGTTTATCGAACTTAAACCGCTGGCGCAGCGTAAGATTTCCGCCGCCCAGGTGGTTGAGCGACTACGGCCCAAATTGAATGTGGTTTCCGGCGCGCGGCTATTTCTGCAGGCGGCGCAGGACTTGCGCATCGGCGGCCGACAATCAGCCGCCGAGTATCAATATACGCTGACCAGCGATGACCCCAATGCGCTCTACACCTGGGTGCCGAAACTGGTCACCGCGCTTGGCAAACAGCGCGGCCAGATGCTGGATGTCAATTCGAACCTGCAACAAAACGGTTTGCAGGCGTATGTCCATTTCGACCGCGCAACCGCCGCGCGTTACAACTTCGCGCCCAATCAACTGGACAGCGTTTTGTATGACGCCTTCGGCCAGCGTGCGGTATCCACCATCTATAATGCGCTCAATCAGTATTACGTGGTGATGGAAGTCGCGCCCAAGTACTGGCAATATCCGCAAATGCTCGATCGCATTCGTTTCAGTCCGTCGGCGGGCAATGCGAGCGGTACGTCGCAAACGCAGATGTCGAGCAGCATTATTTCCGGGGTCACGAAAAACGCCACGGCGGGAACCGCCCAGAGCACATCTGGCGCGGCCAATGCCCAAAATGCCGACGCCGAGGCCAACCAACTGACCAACTCGATTTCCAATTCGAAGGGCGGCAGTTCCAGCGGTAGCGCGGATAGTACTTCAGCGGAAAGTCTGGTGCCGTTTTCGGCCCTGGCCTCTTATCAGATTAACCATACCGCGACTCAGGTTAACCATCAAGACGGTCTGGTGGCCGCCACGATCTCTTTCAACTTGCCGCCCAGCGGTTCGCTCAGCAACGCGAGCCAGGCTATTGACCAAACCATGAGGGATCTGGGCGTGCCGGCGTCGATTCACGGAACGTTCGCCGGCGCAGCTCAGGCCTATGGACAATCCATGTCAACCATGCCGCTGCTGATTCTGGCGGCGCTGTTGGCGGTCTATATCGTATTGGGCATTCTGTATGAAAATACCATCCATCCCATTACCATCCTCTCTACTCTGCCTTCAGCCGGGATCGGCGCCACACTGGCGCTCTTGATCTTCGGTACGCCATTCTCGGTTATCGCATTGATCGGCATTATTTTACTGATAGGCATAGTAAAGAAAAACGCCATCATGATGATTGATGTCGCCATTACCTTGCAGCGTCAGGAAGGCTATGACCCGAAGAAAGCGATTCACGCGGCGGCGGTAGTGCGTTTGCGTCCAATCATGATGACCACCGCCGCCGCGGTGCTGGGCGCGGTTCCGCTGGCCATCGGCATCGGTCAGGGCGGCTCGCTGCGCCAACCGCTGGGTATTACTGTTATGGGCGGCTTGATTTTCAGTCAGGTCTTTACGTTATACACAACACCGGTAATTTATCTCTATCTCGACCGCCTACGGGTCAGACTCGCCAAATGGTCGGACAGGCTGCCGTGGAATAAAACGAACGCGAGCGTATGAATATGAAAATTTCCAACACAGCTCTGATGATATCGCTTGCCTTGATGCTTGGCGGCTGTATGGTCGGCCCGGACTATCATCGGCCGCAAGTGCCGGTGCCGGCCAACTATAAGCCGCTGCCGGGCTGGACCATGGCGCAGCCCTCGGCCGAAGCGCCCAAGGGTGATTGGTGGACGGCATTCAATGATCCGCTGATTGACCAGTTGGAACCGTCGGTGTCGGTTTCCAACCAGACCGTACGGCAGGATTATGCCAACTATGAGGCGGCCATGGCTGACGTGGAAACCGCCCGCAGCGGATTATTTCCCACCCTGGGCGTCACCAGTTCGTCGTCCAGACAACGCACCGCCACCTCCAGCTCCAGCTTAAGCAGCGCCAAGCCCATCACCAACTCCGGCTCGCTGGAGGGCAGCGCGAGCTGGTCAATCGATCTGTGGGGCAAGGTACGCCGTACTATCGAAGAAAATAAAGCCACGGCGCAAGCCAGCGAGGCTACGCTTGCGAATGCGACGCTGTCCGAACAAACCGCCCTGGCCACCGCGATCATTGAGTTGCGCACCAGTGACGCCAATATCAAACTGTTGCAGCAAACGGTGGATGCCTACCAGGAATATTTACGCGTGGTAAGTAATCAGGGAACCATGGGGACGACGCCGCCTTCCGACGTTATCACCGCGAAAACCCAGTTGGAAAACGCGCAGGCCAGCCTGATTGCCCTGGGCGTGGCGCGCGCTCAATACGCGCATGCTATTGCGGTTTTGGTCGGCAAGAACCCTGAAGACCTGACCATTCCGCCAAGTTCGGCGATGCCCGCCTTGCCGACGGTGCCGGTTGGCGTGCCATCGACTTTACTGCAACGCCGGCCGGATATTGCCGTCGCCGAACGCGAGATGGCCGCGCAAAATGCCGCCGTCGGCGTCGCCAAGGCAGCTTACTATCCCACGCTTTCCCTCTCCGCCGCCGATGGCTTTTCACAAACGCCGCTCGACGGTTTATTGCATGCCGCCAACCATGTCTGGTCGCTGGGCGCCGATCTGGATGAGACGGTGTTCGATTTCGGCGCGCGCGAAGGCACGCTCAATGCCGCCAAGGCCGCTTATGAAGGCTCGGTGGCCAACTATCGCGGCACCGTGTTGACCGCTTTCCAGAATGTGGAAGACGATCTTTCCAATCTGCATATTCTGGCGCAGCAGGCCGCGGTATTGGATAACGCGGTGACCGATGCCACCCGTGGCGCCCAGATCGCGTTTAATGAATATCGGGTCGGTACGGTGGACTACACTACCGCCGCCAGCGCCCAGGTGACCCAATTGAGTACCGAACAGAGCGCGCTCAGCGTTCGGGAACAGCGCCTGGTGGATACGGTATCATTGATTGGCGATATGGGCGGCGGCTGGTCGGCCGATCAGCTTGATACAACAAAAAACGCCATCGCCAAACGCTGAAACAGGCGTGGTGATGGCGCCAGCGCGTTGAAATCGGTATCGAACCGACGCGCTGTAAGGTTCGATGAATATCGGGCTAAATGATTTTCTTAACGCACTGCCGTTCAACCCGCCGGTCCCGCGTTAGCCAAGACCGGCAATTGAGCGGCATTTTTATCCCCGCCGTTATTGTTGCGACGAATCGCTCGCCAACGCGCCGCCGCTACCCTGCCGAGCCTGTCTCACCGCTTCGCCCAACTGCCACACAGCCATGGCATAGTTGGTATTGTGGTTATAACGGGTGATAACCCGGAAGTTGGGCAAACCGTACCAGTATTGATAATGGGTGCCGACATCCAGCCGCAACAGGCTGGCATGTTGGACGCCTTCGAGCGAGCCTTGCGGGCTGAGCCCGGCCGCCGACAGGCTGGCAAGGGAATAGCTGGTATCATAACCCGGCTCAAACGACGGCGCTTGCCCGTTGGCCAATACCGCCACCCCGGCGCCGGGCGTCCAGCCATTGGCTCTGAAATAATTAGCAACGCTACCAATGGCGTCCACCGGATCCCAAAGGTTGATATGGCCATCGCCGTCAAAATCCACCGCGTACTGTTTAAACGCCGAAGGCATAAACTGACCGTAGCCCATGGCGCCGGCGAAGGAACCGCGCAGGCTGAGCGGATCTTCACCCTGGTCGCGAGCCATCACCAGGAAGGTTTCAAGTTCCGAGGCGAAATAATCGCCGCGACGCGGATAGTCAAAGGCTAGCGTGGCCAGGGCATCAATGGTGCGGGTTTTGCCCATCACACGTCCCCAGCGGGTTTCAACGCCGATAATGCCGACGATGATTTCGGGCGGCACGCCATAAACCTGCCAGGCGCGTTGCAATGCATCGCTATACTGGTCCCAGAATGCCACGCCATTTTGCACATTATCCGGCGTGATGAATTTACTACGATAACGGATCCAGGCGCCGTTGGGACCCGAAGGTCCGGTATAAACCGGCGCTTGCCGTTCCATCAGTTGCAGCACCCAATCCAGGCGCTGTGTCTGGCCCAAGACGGTATACAGTTGCTGACGATCAAAACCGTGCTGTTGCACCATTTTATCAACAAAGCGGTCTACCGCCGGATTGGCGGCGAAATCGCCATTCTGCAAAGCGCCGGTTGTGGCGGGTTGTTGCAGTAAAAAACCACCCTGGCCGGTATTGCCGCCGGCGGGGTTTTCAGTGGAAGTCTCCGGTTTGCTGCTACAGGCGGAAAGCAAGGTGAGCATGGGGAGTAAAGCAGCCAGGTAACGCATCAGATATCCATAAACCAGGCAAAAGTAAATGTGGCTGTTATGGTATTCCAATGCCCGCTCAGACTAAACAAAAAAAAACATATCTACCCTTTTACCAACACCGGATCGTCGCGGTAGCGGTCGTCGAACAGCTGTTTAAGCTGCGTCAACTTGGGCAAATCATTGATGATGATATAGGGACTTTCGGGATGGATAGTCAAATAGTTTTGATGATAGGCCTCCGCCGGATAAAATTGCGCATTCGGTTCAACGCGGGTCGCCACCGGCGCGGCAAAGACGTGACTGGCATTCAATTGCGCAATATAGGCCTGCGCCACTTGCTGTTGCGCGGCGGTCTGAGGAAAAATGGCCGATCGGTACTGCGTGCCGGTATCGGGACCCTGGAAATTCAGTTCGGTGGGATTGTGAGCCACCGAAAAGAAGATTTGCAACAGGCCGCCATAAGTGATTTGTGTGGGATCGAAGGTGACCTGTACTGATTCGGCATGACCGGTGGTTCCGCTGCTGACGGCGTTATAATTGGCATCTTGCACCGTGCCGCCGGTGTAGCCCGCCATAACGTTAGTCACGCCTTTGACATGCTGAAATACCCCTTGCACGCCCCAGAAACAGCCGCCGGCCAAGACGGCGGTTTCGCTATGCGTGGCCACAGGCGCTTCATCGCGGACCGGCGGCGCAATCTTCACCGCTGTTTCAGGATCGCCGCCAAGCGACCAGGCCATGCTTTGCCACAACAGCGCGCCCGCGGCAATGAACAATGCCGGCACGCTGTAACGGCGCGGTAAGGAAAAAGGATTTGCACGTTTCATAGTAGTCCTCACAGGATGGCTCGGTAACCGTCCCGTCCGGCAAAATGTTCATACCGTGCGTGACGCCCGGCGACGCGACATCCAGCATCACGCCAGCGGCGTTTATCCTCCCGTGGCGTTCAGCTTTTTGACCACTTCAGTTTGGCAAATCAACCAGGCCCGTCGCATGACCAATCCATGACAATATTGTCATTTGCCCGCCGTCAGGATTTTTTGGCGGGAAAGACTTCGCCGATGATCTGATGTGCCGTATCGGCCAGCACACGTCCCACGCCGCGATCGCCTTTGACCATCGCCGCCGTGAACGCTTTCGCCTGTTGCAACGTAATGTGCGGCGGCAATGGCGCGATTTCCGGATCGGTTTTCACCTCCAGCACCACCGGCCGGTCGGCGGCCAACGCTTTCACCCAGGCGGTATGCAGCGCGTCGGGATCATCAACGAAAATTCCTTGCAATCCGAGGGAATCGGCGAAACGGGCATAACCGACATCAGGCACCGACTGGGTGGCCGGATAGCGGGGATTCCCTTCCATGACCCGCTGCTCCCAGGTCACCTGGTTAAGATCCTGATTATTGAAAACGCAGATTATCAGCCGTGGGTCGGACCAGCGTCGCCAGTATTTCTTGATAGTGATTAATTCGGCCAAATTGTTCATTTGCATTGCGCCGTCGCCCACCAAGGCCACCACCGGCGCCGTGGGTTCAGCGAACTTGGCCGCTATGGCATAAGGCACCGCCGCCCCCATGGAGGCCAATCCGCCGGATAACGAGGCCCGCTGTCCTTGCTTCACCCGGTAATCACGGGCAAACCAGTTGGCGCAAGAACCGGAGTCGGAAGTGACGATAGCGTTTTCAGGCAATAACGGCGACATTTCCCAAACCACCCGCTGGGGATTGACCGGATGGGCCTCGGCCATGGCGCGTTTTTCCAGCGTTTGCCACCATTGTCTCACGCCAACCGCGATATCTTCCTGCCAGCGACGATCAGCTTTATGGCTCAGCAATGGCAGCAATGCCCGTAAAGTCAGGGCCGCATCGCCATGCAGATTGACTTCCATCGGGTAACGCAGTCCCAGCATCGCCGCATCGATATCTATTTGCACTGCGCGCGCCTGCCCGTCTTTGGGCAAAAATTCAGCCCAGGGAAAGCCAGAGCCAATCATAAGCAACGTGTCGCATTGTTGCATCATATCCCATGAAGGTTTAGTGCCCAGCAAACCGATGGAACCGGTGACAAAGGGCGCGTCATCGGGCAAAACATCTTTGCCGAGCAACGCCTTCGCCACACCGGCCCCCAACAGGTTAGCGGCCTGAACAACTTCCACCGCCGCATTACGTGCGCCGGCGCCAATCAATATCGCCACTTTTTCACCGGCGTTCAACACATCGGCGGCCCGTTGCAACTCTTCCTGGCAGGGAACCACCAACGGGCGGCGATACCCCGGTCCGGAACGCGTGAAACCATGGGCTTGCGGCGGCTCCTGCCAGGGTTCGTCCTGGATATCCTTAGGCAAAATCAGTACCGTGACGCCGTTTTGCGCAATGGCGATACGCACGCCCCGATCGACCAGATGGCGCACTTGCGCGGGGGATGCCGCTTCTTGCACAAAGCTGCCGACATCGGCAAAAATCCGATCCAGATTAAGTTCCTGCTGATAATTGGAGCCACGGGCGGTAACCTCGGCCTGGCCGGCAATCGCCAGCACCGGAACATGATCCATTTTGGCATCATACAACCCGGTCAGCAGATGCGTCGCGCCAGGCCCGCCGGTGGAAAGGCAAACGCCAAGTTCGCCGGTAAATTTGGCATGCGCGCTGGCCATGAAAGCGGCCATTTCTTCATGGCGAACCTGAATAAATTCAATGCCTTTACCTTGCTGTTCAGCACGTTGCAACGCGCCCAATACGCCGTTGATGCCATCGCCGGGATAGCCGTATATCCGGGTGATACCCCATGCCCGCAAGCGTTCAACAAAAAAATCACTGGTCAGCTTCGCCATTTCTATCCTCGCATTCATTGAATGTGTTCCAGATAGTTAAGGATAGTTGACGTTGCCAGGATGGGATTAACGACGGCGCTCGGCCATGGCGGCCAGTACCTGCCGGACATTATTACGGTGCACCGCCTCGTAAGGAACAAAATAATCGATCGCGCCGGTGGCCAGTGCGGCGGCGGCAAATTCACTGAGCGGCACGTCGGCCAGGCCCGGTTGTTCGGCCATCGCCAGCAAGCGCTCGATATAGCGTTGCGTCGCGGTAAGCAGGTTACGTTGATATCCGCCGGCCGCGATAACATCAAAACGGCCGTGATTCGGCAGTATCCAGTCGAACGGCCATTGCGACAGCGTCGCCAGGCCCCGCAAATGATCCGTCAACCGCGCAGGCTCCGTCACGTAGGTCAGCATATCTTCCAACGTATCGCCTGCCAGCAGGAGTTTTAGCGCCGGGATAACGATAACCGTACTGTCCTGGCTATGAATATCTATCTGCCTGAGCTCCAGTTCAAGGCCGCCGACCTGTAAGGTCAACTGGCGATGATAGACGGTGGAAGGCAAGATCAGCGGGCGGATCGGCGGCGAATCCTGCTCCAATTCCTGGCGATGTTGCACCAGTAACTGGCAGGTCAGTTCACTGGCGATGATTTCACAGTCGGCAAATTCCTCATTACCGGCCACATGGTCGGTATGCCAATGGCTGAGAACCACCCGAATAGAGGTCACGCCGGCCGCCGTCAGCGTACGGCGAATAAACCGGGCATGGTCCAGGGTCATATGGGTGTCGTACACCACCGCCTGATCGCCATCCACCACGGCATAGGAGGCGGTACCCAGGGAATAGGCGCCATCATCCAGCCAATTTTCCCGTGCGCTGTAGCGCAGATGACCGGCGATACGGCCATCGTAAAAAGCGATGATGCCCGGCCAGGGATGGCAGAATTTCATGGTTGCGGCTTGATCGGCAGACATTGGATTCATCCCAAGGTGGAGTGATGGGACATCATACCTCCGCGGATCACCGCAATGAAAGCGCGCCTCGTTCTAAAACCAGGTGGTCACCGCACCGACGCAAATATAGTCGTCATCCACCATCGGCAGATAACGCCACTTGTCAAACGCCGTGCAGGGATGGGAAATACCACATCCCACCCAATCGCCGACCTGGAGCGGATCGTCGCCGGCCACCCGCAGATATGCGTGTTGATCGTTTATTGCGGTAATCTCTGACTGGCTAGCATCACGCGGCGACTGACCATCCCGAGCGCGAAAATGATGAGGTATCGGCAGATCCTGGTCGAAAGGCGCGTCGCGCCGACCGAAATCCAGGATGGCCAGTTCCGGTTCCGGGCGCGATAGCACCCGGCCCCAAATTTCCAGCGCCGCTTGCAGACGAAAACCCGAGCCAGGTTGGGCAAAAGGCGCGATACGGGCATAAAGGCCGTCATCATGGGCCATATAGGCGCCGGATCGGATCATGACGACGCTGGGGTGGGACAGTACCAGTGTTTTGAACATCTGCGTCACAATATCAAAAAACGTGCCGCCGCCGGCGCTCAATAAGACGTTGTTCCCTTCGAACAAGCTCTCTTGGTCGACCGCTGTCGCCACGGTCATCATCCATTGGCAATAATCGCGCACTTTCGCCAGCGAGCCGGCGCTGCGATCCCCGGCGATTGCGCCTTCGTAACCGGCAATGCCCACCAACCGCAGCTTGTCGCTGCGCCGCAGCGCGCGGGCGATATCCAGGGCTTCGGGCAGTGATCGACAACCGGTGCGCCCGCCGGTTACCGAAACTTCAAGCAAGACCAACAGGGTTGCGTCAATATCCGCCAAACCTTCGTGCAGTATTTGCAGGCCGGCCAGCGAATCAACGTAACATATAAATGTCTGATCCGGATGTTCGTGTTGATAACGCCCAATCCAACGGATTCCCGCCGGGTCCACCAGCTCATTGGCCAATAGAATGTTACGGATGCCGAAAGAACGGAACGCGCGAACCTGAGCCGAGGTCGCCGCACTCAGCCCCCAGGCGCCTTGCCGGATCGCGCCGCGCAGCAATTCAGGCGCCATCGATGTTTTGCCATGCGGCGCATGCAGCACGCCCCGTTGGCGACAGTAATCGGCCATGGCCGCGATATTGTGTTCATACGCCTGGCGTTTAAGCACCATTACCGGCGAAAAAACCGTATCGGCGCCAAACAGGTCCGTTCCCAAGGGAATAACCGAGCGGCCGTCCGCGGTCGCCGATTTATACAAAGGCCCCGGCATCACCTGATTCAGGCTGCCATCAACGGACAAAAACGATGCATTAGAGGACATAATAACGGTTCCTGATTTATAGACTGATAGCGATAAACCGATTTTCAGTGTTCAAGCACACGGCTTAAAAACTGCCGGGTACGGGCATTTTGCGGGTTGACGAAGATATGTTCCGGCTCACCTTGTTCGGCAATAACCCCCTGATCCATAAAGACCACCCGGTCGGCAGTTTTTCGGGCGAAACCCATTTCATGCGTGACCACCACCATAGTCATACCTTCGCGCGCCAGCTCACGCATCACTTCAGTGACCTCGCCCACCAGTTCAGGGTCCAGCGCCGAAGTCGCCTCATCAAAGAACATGATCTGCGGCTCCACCGCCAGCGCGCGGGCAATAGCCACGCGTTGCTGCTGTCCGCCGGACAATTGGGAGGGATAGTGATCGGCCCGATCCGCCAGTCCGACCCGGTTCAGCGCCGCCATGGCCGCCTGGGTCGCGTGCTCTTTGGACATTTTGCGCGCCTTGATCAGCGCCAGCGTCACGTTGCCCAATGCGGATTTATGGGGAAACAGGTTGAATTGCTGAAACACCATGCCCACATGGCCGCGGATTTCTTTGGCCCGGCGTCCGTCATGCAAAGGAATGTTATTGACCCAGATTTCGCCCGCGTCGGCGGTTTCCAGCCCGCTCATAATGCGCAATACCGTGCTCTTGCCCGACCCGGAGGCGCCGATCAAAACCAGCACCTCGCCGGCGTTCACTGTCAGGTCAATGCCTTTCAGCACCTGAGTGCTGCCGAATGATTTTGATACGCCGTTTAAGGCAATCGCCGGCTTGGGGGTTAACAACGCGGTCATGATAATAAACTCCTGTTTCTGTCATGCCGCTGTACCCAGCGGGACAGTGGAAAACAGATAATGAAATACAGCGCGGCCACCAGGCTGTACACCGCCACCGGCTGACCGACGCGATCGACGATCGACTGCCCCTGATGCAACAATTCCGACAAGCCAATCATGCTGATAATGGAAGTATCCTTAATCAGCGACAGATATTGCCCCACCAGCGGCGGCAAAACGATTCGTCCTGTTTGCGGCAAGATCACCGACACGAACGTGTGCCATTTATTCAGGCCGAGGATCTGCGCCACTTCCCACTGTCCTTGCGGCACCGCCTCAATACCGGCGCGAAATACCTCGCCGATATAAGCGCCCTGGTACACGCTTAAACCGATGACGCCGGCGGCAAAAATATTAATGTCGTAACCGAAATAGGCCACGCCGAAATAAATGAACATTAACGTAATCAATACCGGCGAACCGCGAAACAATTCGGTATAGCCTTTGGCGAGATAAACCCCGGCCAGATTGCGACCGCTGCGTAATACCGCCGCCAATAAGCCGAGCAAGGTACCGCCGATAATCGCTGCCAGCGACAATAATAATGTCACCGCCAACCCTTTGAGTAAGAGCGGCATGCTACTGATTAATAACGCGCTCATATCACACCCCCGCTTTTCACTTTATTTCCAGGGAGCCAGATGCCGGACTTTTTTTTAGCGATAACCGGCGGCGAAAACAGATAACGCCCCGCCACGCCGCTTATCCAGACCAAAACATTGCTCATGATGAGATAAGCTAGCAAGGTCATACTGAACGTCTGGATATACAACAAGGTGCGAGCATTGATAACCGTTGCCGTCCCGGTCAGTTCGGGCAATGCGATGGCCGAAAGCAGCGAGGTGCCGAGCAGCAGTTGAATCAGGTTATTGATGATGGCCGGATAAACCGCCCGCGCCGCCTGCGGCAATACCACATGCACAAAAATATCCCGCCTGCCGATGCCCAGAATGGCGGCCGCTTCCAATTGACCGCGCGGCACTGATTGAATACCGGCGCGGAACACCTCAGCCAGGTAGGCGCCGACATTCACTCCCAGGGCGACAATTCCGGCGGTCCAGGCGCTCATGGCCATGCCCAGCGAAGGCAAACCGAAAAAAACAATAAATATCTGCAACAGCACCGGCGTATTACGGATAATTTCTATATAACTCCCCGCGATAAAGCGGAGTGCTGAAACTCGGCAGGAACGGGCCAGCGCGGCTAAAAGCCCAATGATGATGGCCAACGCAAACGCCAGCGCGGTGACTTGCAAGGTCACCCAGGCGGCCAGCAAAAAATCATCTAAATAGTGAAACAGGATCAACCATTGATAGCGCATGTCAGCCTCCGGCGGCGGAAAAACCACAACTCTTCATCAGTATTGCGGATTCAGCGGATAACGCGGCGCCGTGCCAAACCATTTCTGATACAGTCCGGCGTTTTCCTTTGAGGCATTGATCTCAAATAAAAACTCATTCAAATAATTAATCCACGTCTGATCACCGCTTTTTACACCAAAGGCGTTGTATTCCAAAGGCACCAGCGCCTCATTGGTCACGGTTAAGGACGGGTCCAGTTTGGTCTGGTAAGCCAGAAAATTGTTGTCTTCAATCATGGCGTCGGCCTGGCCCTGTTTCACCGCGAGAATAGCCGCTTGCGAACTGTCATATTCCTGAATCTTGACCGGAATGCCCATGGAACGCACTTCATCTCCGTTGGTCGAACCTTTTACCGTGGCGATGGTTTTACCGCTCATATCCTTGGCTGACTGAATACCGCTGTTTTTACGCACCAACATCGCCTCGCTTGCCACCACATAAGGCGCGGTGAAACCGATTTCCTTCGCGCGTTCCAGATTGCGGGTAAAGTTACAAAAGACCACATCGACTTTGTTGGTCTGCAAATTGGGAATTCGATTGGCGCTGGTGGTATCCACCATTTCAAGTTTCACGCCCATGTCTTTGGCCAGCTCTTTCGCCAAATCCACGTCATAGCCATCCGGCTGTCCCGCTTTATCATAAAAACCGAACGGCGCGAAAGATAAACAATCCCCAACCCGCAAGGTACCACGCTGTAATACGGTTTGCAGCGTGGAAACCTGAGTATTGGTTCCCTTGCCGTCATCGGTCGGCGAACATCCCGCCATGGCAAAAAGACCGACGGTGGAGAATAGACAGATTGCATATTGCTTATAGGCAAAATTTTTCATTTTTGATTCCCCCTAATTATTTATCGCGGTAGATTTTGGCATCTGATTAATTGAATTAACGTATTCACTGGCCCTAACGCATTATTTTTTGTCTTCGCGGAAGCATTTCATGTCTACTTCGACCTTACAATCCACCACCAAATTTTGTACGCTGCAAATACGTGCCGGAGGAAATTGGGAAAAGTATTCGGCAAAAACCTTATTAAACGAACCGAAATAACGGGCATCGGTAAGTACGGCGGTGACATGGACCACATCGCCGGCCTCATAGCCTGCTTCAGCCGCTATTTGCAGACAGTTGTCAAATGCCAGCCGGGTTTGTTCAATAATACCGCCTTCCACCACTTCGCCATTTTTCATCGGCGCCTGACCTGAAATATAAAGCCAGCCATCCGCCTGCACCGCACGGGCGAAGGGTAAACGCTGCCCGCCGGTACCCAAGCCGCCGTCGGCGCCATACCGTTTTATTGTCATAAAAAGACTCCCAGCGAAACAAATCAATGATTTATCCGCTTTTATATTCAAAAAAATTGTATTGAGACGCCACTACGCCACTGCGCGCTACTTAAGCTTCAACATCTTACTTATGTCTCATTATCCGATATATCGGACATTAATCCAGCATACCAGACATTTTCAGACTGTCATAAACACCTGCTTTTTGCAATAACCCGATTACCGAACCACATCAAATATTAATGCTGTCACGATTAAGCCCTTATTTTTGGTAATAATTCCCTTAATAAAATATTAATATAAAACACTATTTCAAAACTTTAAAAAAACGGGAATAATATGACGCGAATGGGGCCCCAATATAGTGCAAACCGGTTTTTTACGAATATATCGAAGCAAAAAGATACTGTGAGCCGACAAAAATCAGTGGGACAGACTGACAAATACAGCCCGCGTTCGGCTACTGGAACATTGACGGCGATGACGCATGACTGAGAAGATAGGGATAATGATAAAATTGTGTATGATACTAAAACACCGATTACCTGGCCTAGCCCGCGTTTTGATTTTTACCGCTACGCCAATAAATGAACGCCCTATCGCCCGCCAGCCTATCACGGAGAATAACTATGCCCTCAGCTAATCCGCCTCGGGCCAGGGGAGTGGACCGCGTGGTCGAATTATTCCGGCAATTACATATCGCCAGGCGGCCTATGACCATGCGGGAATTGATTGACACTACCGATGCGCCCCGCTCCAGCGTTTACGAATTAGTGGGTATTCTTGCTCAGGCGGACTGGCTGGAAGTCTTACCTGATGGCAGCGTATTTTTTGGCCGGGAAATGCACTATTACGGTGCGGATTACGCCATGCAAAATGATCTGCTGCGCCGGGCTCACCAAATGATGATGGAATTGGTCAGCCGGCTGGGCGAGACAGTGCAGCTCTGCATTCTTGAAGGCAACAAATATACGGTGGTGTTATCGGAAAGCAGCGCACGTCCGTTTAAAATCACTTCCGATATCGGCGTTAAAGTCCCGATTCCCTGGACCGCCTCGGGGCGGCTGTTGCTAGGGCATCTAACACCGCCGGAAATACTGGCGCTGATTCCGCCTGAGGATTTCGCCCTTGCCGACGGCAGTAAGATCGACCAGGCGCAATTTCTGAAAGATGTTTACCGCGCCGGTCAGCAGGGGTATTTCATGACCGAAGGATTATCCGACAGTTTCAGCTGTTGCATGGCGGCGCCGATACGCTCGCGCGACGGGCATGCCATTGCCGCGTTTTGTTTCATGATCAGCCGCGATACCGATGGCACCCGCCGGGAAATGTTGCTGCACGAACTGCTGGGCTCGGCGCAAAAACTGTCCGACCTGTCATGATCGGACATCGATGGCCATCTCCCCCAGGCGCATCACGACATAATCAGACCGCCATCAATATTGATGGTTTGTCCGGTCAGATAACGGGCATCGTCGGAGGCCAAAAACGCCACCAGCCCGGCGACATCCTTTGGTTGCCCGGCGCGTTTGAGCGGAATGCCCTGCACCCATTCCGCCATCAGTTCGCCTTTGCCATACTTTTTTTGGTCGGTGCTTAATATTTCACCCCACACCCGGTCGTTATATTCCCACATTTCGCTTTCGATAATGCCGGGACAGAACGCGTTTACCGTGATGTTGTGCGGCGCCAGTTCATGAGCGAGACTCTGGGTGATGCCAATAACCCCCATTTTACTGGCGGCATAATGCGGCGTATAAATAAAACCTTGGCGTCCCTGGCCGGATGAGGTGTTAATCAAACTGCCGCCTTGCTGTCTGACCATGATTTTGGCCGCTTCACGGCAACACAGCCAGACTCCGGTGGTATTGACCGCCAGCACCCGTTCAAAATCGCTTTTCGGCATATGGTCAAAGTAATCGATAGTAATCACCCCGGCGTTTTGTATCGACACGTCCACCGCGCCGAATTTTTCCACCGCCTGCCGATACACGTCCCGCACCTGCCCTTCATCGGTGACATCGGCTTGCAGCGGCAAGATATCCACCGGATACCGCTGTCCAAGTTCACGCGCGGTATCGAATATCCGCGCGGCATTGGATACCATCACCAGATTGGCGCCATCGTGCGCAAAGCGCTCCGCGATACCCGCGCCAATACCACGGCAGGCGCCGGTGATCACCACTGTTTTACCGCTGAAATCTCGCGTCATGCTATATTCCCCATTCGATGTTTTGCCATCCGCCACGTCGAAGCCGCGCCATCGGCCGCTTAACCCTGTCCGACTTCAGAAAGCGGCTGCGCCGTCTGCTGTTTTTTTTCGTGACGCCGCATCAAAGTGACTTTACTTTGCAAGCGTTGCTGGAACTGATCGATAACCACCGCCGTCACAATCACCAGGCCTTTGATCACCATTTGCCAGAATTCGCTGACCCCCATCATCACCAGGCCATCGGCAAGAAAAACGATGACAAATGCGCCGATAATCGAACCGAATACCCGCCCACGGCCGCCGGATAAGGCGGTGCCGCCCAAGACCGTGGCGCCGATGGCGTCCATTTCGAACATATTGCCGGTCATCGGGTGGGCGGTTTGCAATTGTGATGACACCACCAGACCGACCAGAGCCGAGCATAGTCCGGAAAAAGCGTAGACGAAGATTTTGACCTTAATGATAGGTACGCCGGCCAGGCGCGCGGCTGGTTCGTTACCGCCAATGGCATAGATATAGCGGCCCAGCGGCGTTTTTTTGGTGATATAGATACCCAGCAGCACCATGGCGGCCATCAGCCAGATCGGATCGTAGATGCCGAACAGGGTGCCGGAACCCAAAATGGCGAAACCGGTATTCCCCAGCGCGGGTATGCCCAGCAAATTAGGGAACGTTTTGCCGTCGGTGGTCAATAATGCCGCGCCGCGGGCCACATACATCATGCCGAGCGTACAAATAAACGGCGCGACGCCAAGCCGGGTAATGACCACGCCATTAATGGCGCCGATGAACATACCGGCGATTGACACCACCACAATCACTTCGATGACATTCAAAAACAAGAGATTGTCGCCCCATAACGGTATGCCCAGCGTCAGCAGCGCGCCGCCGATCATGCCGCATAAGCCGGCTACCGCCCCCACCGACAGATCAATACCGCCGGTGAGGATAACCAGGGTCATGCCCACCGCCAGCAAGCCGGTAATGGCGACATGCTGCGTCATGATCAACAGGTTGGAGGTCGTCAGGAAATTCGGCACCATACCGCTGAAAAAACCGATAACGATCAATAGGGCAATAAAAGTCCGAGCCTTGAGCAGGTACATGTAACCCAGGTATTTTCGACTTTGCATAACCATTCCTCAATCGTGTGGGGTCGACGCACGGATAAGTTTTTCCCTATCCACCTCGGATCGCTGCAAATCAGCGGTCATTCTGCCATCCGCCATCACAATCACCCGGTCAGCCAGTTGCATGACTTCGTCCAGTTCAGATGATGAAAACATGACCGCCAATCCCTGTTGCGCCATGGCGCCGATCAGATGGTAAACATCGGTTTTGGCGCCGACATCAATGCCGCGGGTCGGCTCATCGAGAAATATCACCAGCGGATCGGTCATCAACGCTTTACCCAAGACCACTTTTTGCTGGTTGCCTCCGCTAAGGGAGGTGACCGGCGACTCGATATCGCTGATTTTAATCGCCAGATGTTCCGCCATTTCATGCACACTGTCGTTTTCCGGTTTAGCGCCGATAGGCAGAAAACTTCGCCAGAACCCTTTGCCGCATAACCGGGAAAGCGTCATGTTGATCTTGATGGACAACAACTGCACCAACCCTTCCGCCTGGCGATCTTCCGGCAGCAGCGCCATGCCGCGGGCTAACCGTTCATTGAACGGGCGATGCTCCACCTGTTCGCCATTAAACCTGATGTTCCCCGCATCCTGTTTTAATAACCCGATCAGGGTTTTGAACAGTTCAGTGCGGCCAGCGCCAAGCAAGCCGTACACCCCGACCACTTCCCCCTTGTGCAACTCCAGGCTGATATTGTTGAGCGCGTAACCGCCGTTCTGCCGCAACAGCGTCAAGCCGTCCACCGACAGCACAGCTTCGCCTTTAATGGCGGAGTGATAATCAAAATGTTTTTCTTTTTCCCCAACCATACTGCTGATAATCCAGGGAATACTCACTTGGGCAATCTCGCGCTCGGCAATGAATTTGCCATCGCGAAAGACCGTTACGTGGTCGCCGATGGCCATCAGCTCCTCCAGCCGGTGCGAAATATAAATAATGGTGACGCCGCGACGTTTCAGTTGCCCAATGACATCAAACAACACTTTGACTTCCGACTGGCTGAGCGCCGACGTGGGTTCATCCATAATCAGTACCCGGGTATCCTTGGATAGCGCGCGGGCGATTTCCACCAACTGCTGATGGCCAATGGCCAGTTCATCCAACGGCGTCAAGGGATCAATATCCAGTTCCAGGCGTTCAAGCAACACCTTGGCCAGTTGATACTGATAATCGACATTGATCCGCCCGCGCTGAAAAAATTCGTTGCCAATGAAAATGTTATCCATCACCGTCATATTCGGGAACAGATTCAGTTCCTGAAAAATAATGCTAATGCCCAGTTTCTCCGCCTGTTGGGTACTGCCGATCGACACTGGTTCGCCATCCAGCCATATCTGACCGCTGCTCGGCGTTTCCACGCCGGCCAGCATTTTCATCATAGTGGATTTACCCGCGCCATTTTCCCCAATCAGAACATTGACTTTGTTGCGAAATACCCGGTAATCAACATGATCAAGAGCGACAACGCCCGGATAAATACGCGATACCTGCCGGGTTTCGATAATCACCGGCGCTCCGCGGCGCATTGCCGCGCCAGCCGGATAACGTTCATCCTGAATCGCCGGTTGATGCCCTTGAGCTCCGGCGACAAACTGTGCTGACATGGCGGTCTCCTTACTACTGGACAACTTTAGCCGGCGTCAGCAGCAAAGGGGGCTGGGGCGTATCAAAAGCACTGAAAACGCCGTACACCTTAACCTTGCCGCCAACCTTGAATGTCTGTTTGGCAAGGGAGGCTATCGCCTGCTGATTGATAGCCCGCCCGAATTCGCCATAGAGATTTTGGTCGTTGAAATCGCCGTAACTCAACCCGGCATAACTGTCGCGCAAGTCGCTGCCGCGAAACGTCGGCCCAATCTGAACTTTCACCTCGCCCACGCTATTATCGTCGCTTTTCACCACCATCTGGCCGTTACGTGAAGTGGTGTTCAGCTCACTGATCGTGCCGCTGACCCACACGCTGAAAACACAGGGATTTTCATCCTGGCTGCGATAGCCGTATTGTTTG
>Ga0224529_1000043_pt1 | contig 90349 bp, 69 predicted proteins | sample CBST50metaG_FD_179893 | JGI IMG/M metagenome (GOLD analysis project Ga0224529, IMG submission 179893) | Peat soil microbial communities from Stordalen Mire, Sweden - C.B.S.T50 | ecosystem: Environmental > Terrestrial > Soil > Wetlands > Peat | place: Sweden: Norrbotten County, Stordalen Mire...
TTTTCGTACACAAAGGGAGAACCCGCATGTCCGAAGCAACCGAACCCGCCCGGATCTTCGCCTTTACTGACCCCTTACCACTGACCCCTTACCACTGCCTCTTCGCCTTTACTACGTCTCACGCGCTTAGCGCGCGCTTAACCAACATTTTTTGAATACTTTACGCTATTTGCCCCGGGGGGGATCTACATGCGATTGGCCTGTCGGCGTGTGGCGTCGCATGGCGATGCGCGTTAGTCTCAGATGCAATGCTGAACTTCTGCGACGTTGCGCTGCCTGTGCCGCTGGACCGGACCTTCACCTATACGGTGAACGGGGCCGAACCTGCAATTGGCGCGCGCGTGCTGGTGCCCTTCGGCGGACAGCGACTGATGGGAGTCGTCGTCCGCGTGCATGACGAACGGCCCACGGACGCGGTCGCGATCAAGCCCGTGCAGCAGGTGCTCGACGACGCGCCGCTGCTCTCCGATGAGCTGATGCATCTTGCAAAGTGGATCGCGCAGTACTACGTTGCGCCGCTGGGCGAGGTGCTCCGTGGCATGATGCCGCTGGCCGCCGAGGTGCGCCGCCACTTCGTCTACCGCATCGCCGAGCCAGGCCGTCGCGTGCTGGACGAGGGTGTGACGCTGCTCGATGGAACAACGAAGGCCGCCTCGCGCAGATCTAAATTGTCTGCCGAGGACCAGGGCCGCGAAGTCTCGGTGCTGAAATACCTGACCGACGGCAGTCCCGCAAAGGCCTCCACCGTGCGTTCGGCGACCGGGGCCAACAAGGCTCTGCTCGACGGCATGGTGAAGAAGAAGTGGCTCACCCGCGAAGCCCTCGCCGAAGAGCGCGATGCGCGGCGCACAGAACGAGTCGCCGTACTGGTTCCGGACGCGCGCATCCCGAAGCTCAATGAAAACCAGACCGCGATTCTCGCTGAGATTGCCGCTGCGGGCGGACGGATGCGCGTGGTCGATCTGCGCGAGTCGATGGCTCTGCTCGAACTCGGCGTGCCCGCCTCCACACTGGCAACGCTGGTCAAGCGCGGGCTGGTTGTCATCGAAGAGGCGCCGGAAGACTTTCATCTCGGAGGACTCCCCGCAAACGGCAAAAAGTCCGCTCACGAGCACAAACTGAACGAGGCGCAGATGGAGGCGCTCTCCTCGATTGCCGCCGCGATGTCGCAAGGCGGCTTCAAACCATTGCTGCTCTATGGCGTCACCGGATCGGGCAAGACGGCGGTCTACGTTGCCGCAATGCAGCGCGCTCTAAACGCTGGCAAATCGGCGCTGTTGCTGGTTCCGGAGATCGGCCTTACGCCCGCCATGGCGGGGCAGATGTTCGCCGCCTTCGGCTCGCAGGTTGCATTGCTGCACTCGGGTCTCACGCCGGACGAGCGCGCCGAGCAGTGGCATCGCATCCGTCGCGGCGAAGCACGTATCGTCGTCGGCACGCGCTCCGCGGTCTTTGCACCCATGGTGGACCTCGGCCTCATCCTGGTCGACGAGGAGCACGACGGCAGCTACAAGCAGGAGGAGACGCCGCGCTACCACGGTCGCGATGTTGCTGTCATGCGCGCCAAGTTTAACCAGGCCGTCGTCGTTCTCGGCTCGGCCACGCCCTCGCTTGAAAGCTGGGCCAACTCAGTACGCGGCCGCTATACGCGCATCGAGATGCGCACGCGCGTGATGGATCGCCCGCTGCCCACCGTCGAGCTGGTCGATATGCGCACCGAGTTCAAGGAGACTGGCAAGGAGGAGATCTTCTCGCGCCAGCTTGTAAGCGAGACGCAGGCCACGCTCGACCGCGGCGAACAGGTGATGATTCTGCTCAACCGGCGCGGTTATTCGTTCACTGTTCTCTGCCGAAGCTGCGGAGAGAAGATCGAGTGCGAGAACTGCGCCATCGCCATGACGTACCACAAGCCCGCCGCCGAGACGGATCTGCACGCGCACGCGGGCGACCGGCTGGAGTGCCACTATTGCGGCTACCGGCGCTCGGTTCCGCAGCGCTGCCCAAAGTGCGAGAGCGAACATCTCTTCTACCTGGGCGCGGGATCGCAGCAGGGCGAGGAGCGCCTTCAGGAGCTGTTCCCCAACGCGCGCATCGGCCGCATGGATCGCGACACCGTGCGCGGGCGCGGTGACATGGAACGACTGCTGACGCGGTTGTACGCAGGCGAGATCAATCTGCTGGTTGGCACGCAGATGATTGCCAAGGGCCACGACGTCCACGGAGTCACGTTGGTCGGCGTTGTGGGCGCGGACTCCGCGCTCGGCCTGCCCGACTTCCGCGCGGCGGAGCGCGTCTTTCAACTGCTCACGCAAGTCTCTGGCCGCGCCGGCCGAGGAGAACTTCCCGGCCGTGTTCTGGTGCAGACGTATCATCCCGAACACTACGCGATTCGGTGCGCGGCAACACACGATTACACGGGCTTTGTGGCCAAGGAACTCGAGTTCCGCCGCTGGATGCACTATCCGCCATCGAGCGTGCTTGCCAATGTCATCGTTCAGGGCCGGACGCTCGAAGAGGCTGCGGCATCGGCTGCGACGCTGGGCCGCTGGTTCGACTCCACTCGCCTCGACAAGGTGCGTGTGCTGGGCCCCGCCGCCGCGCCGATTGCACGTCTCAAGCGCATCTACCGCTTCCACTTTGTGCTCAAGGCCGAGCGGCGCGATGTTCTCGGCCGCACCCTGCGCGCTCTGCTTGCCTATGCGGAGAGCCAGGCCATCCCGCGCCGCGACCTCATCCTCGATGTGGACGCAATTCATCTGATGTAAGTCCGTGCCTGCTGCTATGCTGAGGCTGGCCGGTCTCCGGCCTATCTGATCGAGGAGTGTGTCCATCTATGTCTGAGCCTGTAAAGATAACCGTTCGCCCCAACGGTCCGCTGCTGGTCGAGGGAGCGTTTGCACTGAGCGATCTCAATGGCAAACAGTGGGACCTGACCGGCAAGCCGGCCGTGGCGCTGTGCCGTTGCGGCGCCAGCGAGAACCGGCCTTTCTGCGATGGAGCGCACAAACAGATTGGCTTCCAAAGCGCGCCCAGCCCGGAGCCTCCGGCGTAGTCTTTCGAACCAGTTCGATGCAGGTGAGTTCCATCCAGTGAATTCGACTCAGTCGTGTTGCAGAGGTGTTTTCCCGGTCAGTCGCCCGTGCAGGGATGCGCTATCGCATCGATGCGTCAGGCGTCTTACCGCGGCTCTGCTGGCCGCCGTCTCGGCTGCTTTGTTGGCGCCTGGTACTGGCGTCTGGCCTTTAAGCGCGCAGGCGCCTGCGGTGTTGTCCCTCGCGCAGCCAACTCAGTCGCCGAGCGCCCATCATGCCGCTGGCGTGAATTCTGCCGCGGGTGCGGATATTGCTCAATACATCGGGCAGTATCGCAGCACCTCCAACCCGGACCAGGTGAACGCAGTCTATCTCGACGGCGGCGTTCTCTACGAGGAGAGCGAGCGGCAAGCGCGTCAGAGGCTGGCTCCAGAGACGGTGCCTGGGGCTATGGACAGCTTTCGGATCGGGTCGCCGCAGGCGCATGTGGACTTTCTGCGCGATGCGTCGGGCGCCATCTCCGGGCTGAAGTTTGTGCTCGACAGCGATGGCAGCACGCTGGCCGAGGAGAGACGTTTTAGCGCAGCGGGGACGCGGCTCAACCACTTCCGCCAGTACACGCGTCAGGAGGCGATGCTACCCATGCGCGACGGAGTGCGCCTGCACGCGGTGATTCTGCGCCCCGCCGATCTGCGCGATGCGCCTCCCGCTGGCCTGCCGTTTCTGCTCGCCCGGACGCCTTACGGCGTGGACGACTTCAACTCCGAGAGCGTCAACCACGACAAGCCCGAGCTGGCCGCCAGCGGGTACATCTTCGTCTACGAGGACATTCGCGGGCGCTACAAGTCCGAGGGCAGCTTCGTGATGAACCGGCCCATTGTGGCGCACAACAGCGCGAGCGATGTGGACGAGACAACCGACACGCGCGACACCATCGAATGGCTGCTGAAGAATGTTCCCGGCAACAATGGCCGCGTCGGCGTCTTCGGCCTCTCGTATGACGGATTTCTTGCCATCATGGCGGGAATCGGCGCGCATCCGGCGGTCAAGGCCATCTCGCCGCAGGCGCCGATGACCGACGTGTGGATGGGTGACGATTTCTTCCACAACGGAGCCTTCCGCGAGAGCTACGGCTTCGACTACGTGCAGGAGATGGAGGCGCAGAAGACCGCTGCGCTCGTGGACCTGAAGCAGGACATGTACGATTTCTTTCTACTCCACGACAACTTCGCCGGCGCTGTAGCAACAGTTCCAAAGATGAGCGATCTGCCCACAGCGAAGGCCTTTCTGAGCCAGCCGGCTTATACCTCGTTCTGGCATGCAATGGAGGTCGAAGATCGGCTCTCAAGCGTTGAAGTGCCAACGCTCGAGGTTGGCGGCTATTGGGACCAGGAGGACATGTGGGGCACGCAGGCCGAGTACGCCGCGCTGAAGAAGCACGATGACAAGGTCTATCTGGTGCTTGGACCGTGGAACCACGGCGGCTGGCAGGGCACGGCGCGGCGGCTGGGCTCGGAGTTTGGCAGGCTGGACTTCGGCGAACCGACCGGGACAGAATTTCGTAAAAGATTTGAAGCTCCCTTCTTTGAAGATTATTTGAAGGACCGGGGGTGGTTTGAACTAACGAATATCGATGGGCAAACAGTCGCAAGTTACAGGACCGGCGTAAACAAATGGATGCGATATAAAGTCTGGCCGCCTAGCGATGGCTTTGAACCTGCGCGGCTCTATCTGGAACCGGGCAAGAAACTCAGCTTTACTGCTCCCGCAAGCGATGATGAGGCGATGGCAGCGGCCTATGTGTCGAATCCCGCGGACCCGGTTCCCTACCGTCATCTGCCGATCCAATCGACCTACGCCAAGGGCTCGAAGTGGTATACATGGCTGGTCGAGGACCAGAGATTCGTGACCGGGCGCAAGGACGTGGCGAGTTTCACACTGCCCGCGCTCGACCACAATGTGACCATTACCGGCGACGTTCTGGCCGACCTCTACGCCGCGACCACGGGAAGCGATGCGGACTGGATCGTCAAGCTGATCGACGTCTATCCGGGCGACTCGGCCGCACCAACCCAGCGAGCAAACCCGGCTGCGCCCGATGCGGGCTATCAACTGATGGTTGCCGACGAGATCTTCCGCGGGCGGTATCTCAAGAGCTTCGAGCAGCCTGCGCCGCTCACTCCAGGCGCGGTGAACGAATACAAGTGGAGCCTGCACGGCGTGGACCACACATTTCTGAAGGGGCACAGGATCATGGTCGAGGTGCAGTCAAGCTGGTTCCCGTTGTACGACCGCAATCCGCAGACCTATGTGCCGAACATCATGGTCGCGCCAAAGAGCGCGTACAAGGCTGAGACGATGACGATCTACGGCTCGGCGAAGTGGCCATCGCATCTGGAGATTGAAATGGAGCGATAACGCCGTTTGTACGCCGTTTGGTCGCTGTTTGTTCACCCCCCTCCCCCTCCCCCCCCTTGGCGGGGATTGGCGCGTAAGCTGTTTGTTATGTAGTTGCCCCAGGTAAAATAGTCATAATGGATATTTTAGGAGCAAGTGTTTTGGAATCAATCTGTTGCGCGACGTGCTGGGCGCCAAATTCGTCATTGCAGACAGGTTATGGGTAAAATCGTCAAAACATGTGGGTTATGGATGAAAATGAGGCTCTGAAGCGGGTGGTCCCCGCAAAATAGTCATTGCATGGGAGTTGCGGCTAGCATCTGGATTTTGTGCGGCTTATTCGGTTGAGAAAGAGCGTTGCAAGCGGGCGGCGGGAGTTTATTTCCGCGCGCTCAAAGCTGCCCCTCGATGGATTCGATCCATATATTAATTGTAGCAAGCGGAGCATAACTACTATGCCAACTATTTTTCTGATGGAAGTGGTTGGTGGGATGTGAGTTATGGGGATTTTTCGGCGTCGAGGGGCTTGACATGTGGATTTGCTGGGGTTTTTGAGGGTGGACGACGGCGATTTTTTTGTTTCGGCTTTGAGCAATGAGCAATGAGCAATGTGCAATGGGCTGTGTGCAATGGGCTGTGAGCAATGAGCGGGAGTTTGGGGGGAGAAAGGGTTGGGCGACGATGACGCACAGGGAGAGACCCTGGTGCTGCATCCCAACACCATCCTGCGGGTGACGCTCTACCGCTATCCATAGATTTGACTCGATGGGTAGCATTATGCTACTTTATGGAGATGAGTCAGCCCGTAAAGCTCTCTGACGCGCTCGTCCTCGATGCCCGGCTTGCAGGCCAAGTTTGCGAGCGTTCCATCGCCGGGCAGGTGGAGCACTGGGCACAGGTCGGCCGGTCGGTGGACCTGCTGCTGGGGGGGGGACAGGTTCTGGCGTTGCGCCGCAGCGGATCGACCCAGCCGCTCTCTGCATTGCTAGATTCTGTGGATTCCCCTGCGGGGCGGGGTCGCGTGGCTGCGTGGCTAGAGGGCCAGCCGTTCCCTCATTACCAGCCACATCCGGGGATTCCCGGCCTACTGGAGCGGATCGACGCAGATGGAAGCCGCACGGTGGGACGCTTCGTGAATCGTCAATTCAGACCGGTGCACTCCACCTCTAAAGTCGCCGCCATATGATCTCATCCGTGCTGGACCAGCGTCCGATTGTGGTTGCGCTGGCCGGGCCAAACGGTGCCGGCAAGACCACGTTCTACCATGCGCATTTGCAACCGGCTGGGTTGCGCCTGGTCAATGCAGACGTGGTTTCGCGCGAGCTCAACATGGAGCCGTACGCCGCCGCGAAGATTGCGGATTCCATTCGCCGGGAGTTGGTCCATCAGCGCGAGAGCTTCGTCTTTGAGACGGTGTTCTCCGATCCAGTGGGTGACAAGCTCTCGTTTCTGCGTGAGGCGGCACAGGCAGGCTATACAGTGCTTCTCTGTTTCATCGGAGTATCGGGACCAGCGGTCTCGGAGGAACGCGTGGCAATGCGGGTCTCGCAGGGTGGACACGATGTACCAACGGAGAAGTTGATCGCTCGTTATCCACGCATCCTGACCAACCTCAAGGCCGCCCTCCGTGAATTGCAGTGTGTGTGGATCTTCGATAACGACGATCTCAGAACACCATTTCGGCTAGTAGCCGTGTGTGAAGGCGGACACATTATGCTACCGAACCGTCCAGTTCCGGGCTGGCTGCAAAAAGCCCTTCCTCGGGAATTGAAATGAACAGCGCATGTAAAGTGGTGCTGCGACCGAACAACATCGTGCGGGTGACGCTCTACCGCTATCCGTAGAGCGGATTGAGGCTGCAAACGGTTATGCTAAGGAACATGACAGACAAGTCCGCATTGAACTGGCACGGCAAGCGCGTTTTTCTGACCGGCCACACCGGCTTCAAGGGTGGATGGCTCGCGCTGTGGCTGGCGCGGCTGGGGGCCGAGTTGCGCGGCTACTCGCTGGACCCTGCGACCGAGCCAAACCTCTTCAGCGTGGCGCGCGTGGGCGAGGGTCTGGACGATGTGCGCGGCGACATACGGGACGCTGCCGCGCTGGATGACGCGATGCAGACGTTTGCGCCCGAGGTTGTCTTCCACCTGGCCGCGCAGCCGCTGGTACGGCTCTCGTACGACGACCCGATCGGGACCTACGAGACGAACGTGATCGGCACGGCGCGCGTACTGGATGCGGTGCGGCGCACGCCGTCGGTGCGCGCCGTAGTCTGCATAACAACCGACAAGTGCTACGAGAACAAGGAGTGGACCTGGGGGTATCGCGAGAGCGACCCGCTGGGCGGCTACGATCCGTATTCCAGCTCGAAGGCATGCGCGGAGATTGTCGCGGCGGCGTATCGCCAGTCGTACTTCCCGGTTGCAAAGCTGGCCGAACACGGTGTGGCACTGGCCACCGCGCGCGCGGGAAACGTAATCGGCGGCGGGGACTGGTCGGCTGACCGGCTGATTCCGGACCTGGTGCGCGGGTTCGTTGCCGGCGAGGCTGTGCGCATCCGCCGGCCAGAGGCGATACGGCCGTGGCAGCACGTTCTGGAGCCGCTGCACGGATACATCCGACTGGCCGAGCAACTGCTGACACACGATCCGCGGTACGCAACCGCTTACAATTTCGGGCCATCGGAGGACGACGCACGGCCGGTGGCGTGGATCGCGGAGAAGATGACGGGATTCTGGGGCGACGGCGCGCGGTGGGTGCTCGATGCCGAAGCAGGCGTGCATGAGGCGGGCACCCTGAAGCTGGACACCAGCCGAGCACGGGCCGATCTTGGCTGGACTCCGCAGATGCGGCTGGAGACCGCGCTCGAATGGACCGTGCAGTGGGCGCGCGCATGGCAGTTTGGCGCAGATATGCACGCCATCACGCTGGGCCAGATCGAGGCCTACGAGTCGCTGCTTCAAGCAGTCAGGAAATAGGTCAACCGATCCTTATGCAAATCCTCCGCCGCAGCCTGTTCCGCTTGCTCGCCGCCTTCGCACTGATCGCACAGGCTGGACTGATGGCCCAGTCCCCTGCACCGAGTAAAGCCGCGGTTGCGGGCGGAGCGCGCGCCAGCGTTGCCGCGCTCTTTCTCTCGGACATTCATCTCGACCCGTTCGCCGATCCGGCCAAGGTTGCACGGCTGAACGCGGCGCCCGCAAGCGAGTGGCCGGCGATCCTGTCGGCGCCAGCCTCGCCCACGCAGGCGAAGGAGATCGCCGCGCTGCAAGAGGCGTGCCCGACGCGCGGCACCGATACACCGTGGGTGCTGTGGCGTTCGAGCCTCGCGGCGATCCATAGCGACGCCGCGCACGCGCGGTTCGTCACGGTGAGCGGCGACCTGCTGGCCCACTCGTTCGACTGCAAGTACAGGACGCTGCTGCCTGCCGCGACTTCCGCCGACTCCGTTGCCTTCACCGGGAAGACAGTGCGCGCGATTGTAGACACGCTGCAGGCGGCGCTGCCTGGCGTTCCGCTGTACGTTGCGATGGGCAACAACGACTCCGGCTGCGGCGACTACCAGCTCGATGCGACACACGACGCGTTTCTGGGGCTGGTTGCAAAGATCGTCGCCGAGGCCGCCAATCTCTCGGCGACCGACCGCACCGCCGCCGAGCGCGACTTTGCCGCGGGCGGTTACTACAACGTTCCGTTGGCCGGCGTGCCGCACACGCGGCTGGTGGTTATCGACAACCTGTTCTTCTCCGGCAAGTACGCCACTTGCGCGGGCAAGCCGGACACAGCGCCCGCCGCAGCGCAACTGGCGTGGCTCGCCGGGCAGATTGCCGCCGCGCGCCAGCACGGCGAGCAGGTCTGGGTGATGGGGCACATTCCACCCGGCGTCGATCTGTACGCCACGGCGCGCAAGTTTGCCAACATCTGCGCCGGAGAAAGGCCGCAGATGTTTCTCGCCGACGAGTCGCTGGTCGAGCTGCTGGCGCAGAACGCGGACATCGTCCGCCTGGCGATCTTCGGCCACACACACGACGACGAGATGCGCCTGCTGACGCCGGAGTCGAACCTCACCAGAGCGCACACGCAGACCGTCCGCGGCGTGCCAGTGAAGATCGTCGCGTCGATCACGCCGATCAACGGCAACCAGCCCAGCTTCACGCTGGCCGCAATCGACCCGGCGACCGCGACACTGACTGACTACACAGTCTTCATGGCCTCCAACTCCACTGGCGTAGCCACGATCTGGCCGCCCGAGTACAGCTACTCGACCACCTACCACGAGCCTGCCTTCGATGCGGCATCGCTGGCAACGCTGATTCCCACGCTGCAATCCGATGGCGCAGCCAAGACGGCGGCCAGCCAGGCCTATCTGCGAAACTACTTTCCCGGCGACATCTCCTCCGTGATCCAGGTAGCGTGGCCGCAGTACGCCTGCTCGCTGGAGAACGACTCCGCGCGGAGCTTTGCCGCCTGCGCCTGCGCCGCGGCGAAGTGAACTCGCGACGTTGCGGAATTGTCCCCGTGACCACTCACAGCCAAAGATAGACGGAGCAGATGTTGCATTATAGGCATCACCTGAGATAGGATTTTTCCATGGGAAGGCGGGGCAAGCTTCGCAAGGAGACCGACTATGAGACTCGTTTTCGCTGTGCCGACGGGATCGGCATCCTTCGCGAAGAGGTATGGGTCAACGAGAAGAACGAGGCCGTTCAATACAATCTCGCCTTTCTGCTGCCGCATCTATTCATGAGTAGACAAGGGCCGCGTATTGGGCTACGACAATGCGCACGGCACGCATGAGCGTCACTTCATGGGAGAGGTGAAGCCGGTGCCGTTCAAAGGGTATCAGGCAACTGCCAGACGCTTCTACAGGGAGGCAGAGGCCATCAGGAGAAGCTATGAAGACCAAGGTGTTGCACGACGGATTTGAAGGACATGTGCGGCGTTCTCTGGAGCGGGCCGCGAAGAGGCAGCGGGGAGAGCGGCTGGAGACGGAGAAGATCATCACCTTCGCCGACCCGCTGGACATGATCGAATGCCTGACGTTGCAACGCGTCCGGCTCTGCCAGGTCATCCGGCAAAAGCGGCTGAGCATCTCAGCGCTGGCGGAAGAACTGGGCCGCAACCGAGGCTCGGTGACCAGAGACGTGAACAAACTCAAGGGATTTGGACTGCTTCGCTTGCAGGAGCAGGTCAATCCAGGGCACGGAGTGGTCCAGATCGTCGAACCTCTTGCGCGGCGATTCGAGATGCGCGTCGCTCTATAGGGCAACAGACCGAACATCCTACTTATCGCGCAGCACTCACTCGCCTGCGCGTGCGCCGCCGCAAAGTAGCCGGGCAAAACTGCAAAACCCAGGCCCGCTCGACCACGCTGGGCAGCAAGTGCTACGATTTTCCCGGTCGAACCAGATTCACTTCACAGCACAAGGAAAAACAATGCGCAGCTTCACCGGACCTCTGCTTGTACTCGTTCTCGCACTCACGCTCTCCGTGGCCCACGCCCAGACGGCACCACCGGCAGCCACATCCGCGCCACCGGCAGCCGCAGGCGCGACGCTGCGTCCGGCTGCGCCCGTGCAACCCACGTTTCCAGTGCCTCCGGCGCTGAAAAAAGGCGTGGCCTATGCCTGCGGCGAAGGGAAGAACGGCGCGACCTCTCTGTTTGCCACCACGCTCTACTCCGAGAATACGGCTGGCTGGGACCTGAAGACCGCGCCGAAGGTGGAGAACGGGACCTGCTCGTCCGACAAGCCCTTCTTCTTCTCCATCCCGGTGCCCGAGGGCAACTACCGCGTGAAGATTCTGTTTGGCGGCCCTGCGGACACAGTGGTCACGGTCCGCGCCGAGGCCCGCCGGCTGATGCTGGAGAAAGTTGCCGTCAAGGCCAACACCACGCTGGAAAAAGACTTCGACGTCAACGTCCGCGTCCCCGAGTTTCTCAACCCCGACGGCACACCCAACCGCGTCCGCCTGAAGCAGCGCGAGTTCGGCAACCTGAACTGGGACAATAAGCTCACCATCGAGTTCAACGGGACGAATCCAAGCTTCCACGCCTTGTCCATTACACCACTGACCGGCTCGTTTGCCGATCCGGTGGTGTATCTGGGCGGCGACTCCACCATGGTCGATCAGGACAGCGAACCCTGGGCCTCGTGGGGGCAGCAGTTGCCGCGCTTCTTCCTGCCCGGCGTAGTGTTCGCCAACAACGCCGAATCGGGCGAGACTTCGGCGTCTTTCCAGGGCGAGCTGCGCTTTGCCAAGATCATGTCTGTCATCAAGCCCGGCGACTACTTCTTCATGCAGTTCAACCACAACGACCAGAAAGCCGGCGCCGTGACGCTGGACCGGTATAAGGAGATTCTGACCAGCTTTGTCACCCAGGTGCGGTCCAAAGGGGCCATCCCGGTGATTGTGACCGCGCAGCACCGCAGGAGCTTCGACGCAAGCGGGCACATCACCAACTCGCTGGGCGACTATCCTGCCGCCGCACGCAAGGTGGCGGCCGACAACAAGGTGGCACTGATCGACCTGACCGCCATGAGCGAGGTGCTGTTCAATGCCATGGGCGACGAGGGCAGCAAGCACGCCTTCATGTACTTTCCTGCCCATACCTTCCCCGGACAGGACAAGGAATACGCCGACAGCACCCACTTCAACAACTATGGGGCGTATGAGCTGGCGCGCTGCATCGTCAAAGGCATCGAAGAGAACAAGCTGTACTTCGCCGTGCATCTCGATCCAGCGGCGGCGGACTTCGATCCCGCCAAGCCCGACCCGTTCAACACGTTCAGCCTGCCGCAGACACCCATGCAGACGCAGGAAGACCCAACGAAGATTCCACAGGCGAATTTGAAGTAAGCCATCGGCCGATGGACTCAGTAAATAGCGCGCCCCACATCTCGACATCCGAGAGGTGGGGCGTTCGCAACTGTAAGAGCAACGACAAGAGCAAAAGCCAATACGGAGATTCTGGCTTCGCCAGAATGACGAGCTATAGCATTTTCACCAATGGTGTAGAGTGTCGCTCTACGAGCAAAATGCGGGGATTCTTCGCTTCGCTCAGAATGACAATCCGTATTTCTCTATAGCAATAGTGAAAATGCTCTAATACTACAGTTGTACTTCCTTCAGATTCTGGAAAAACGACCCCCTGGGGTTTCGCCGGTGCTCACTGTTCCCTGCCCGCTGCTTTCTGTTCCCTACCTGCTGCTTTCTGTTCCCTGTTCTTTGTTTCCGGATTTTTGCTCCATGTTGCCGAATTTCTGCTTGAGCAGCCCTCGATACAGCTCGACGGTCTGGGCGGCAATTGCCTGCCAGGCGAAGGTCTCTTCGACGCGCTTGCGGCCTGCTGCGCCGAACTGGGCGCAGAGGGGTGGGTTGGCCATCAGCTCAGCGATGCGCGCGGCCAGATCGCGGGCGAAGCGGTCTGCATCGCGTGGAAAACCAGTGACTGGATCGGGATCGAAGGGTACCAGACGGCCGGTGACTCCATCGACGACTACCTCCAGAATGCCACCTACCGCGCTGGCAACCACGGGCGCGCCGCAGGCCATCGCTTCGAGGTTGATGATGCCGAAGGGCTCGTAGACCGACGGGCAGCAGAAGACCGCGCAGTGGGAGTAGAGCTGGATGGCCTCTTGCCTGGTGACCATCTGCTCGATCCAGACGACGTTGTGCCCGGTGCCGGTGGGGTCTCCGGTGGCGATGGCGCGGCCTCCATTGCGCGTGACCTGCTCGTGCCCGGCGCGCTTGCTGCCGGGTGTCTCGCGGCGCAGGGTCTCGACCTTTGCGCGCATCTCGGCTGCGATCTCGGGCGTGTCGGGCGCGCCCGCGCAGAGGACAACCTGAGTTCCGGGCACGAGATAGCGAACCGCATCGACCATGTGGGTGACGCCCTTCTGGCGCGTGATGCGCCCGACGAAGAGGACGTAAGGCTTGGTATGGTCCACGCCATACTTTGTGAGCGCGTCGGTCTCGGGCGTGTACTGGTACTGCTTCAGGTCGATGCCGTTGTAGATGACATGCACGCGGGTTGCGTCCACCTCTGGGTAGGCGCGCAGGATGTCTGCCTTGGTGCCGTTCGAGACGGCGATGATCGCATCGGCCTCGAGGATCGCCGTGCGCTCCATCCAGGAACTCATGGCATAGCCGGAGCCGAGCTGCTCGGCCTTCCACGCGCGCAGCGGTTCCAGGCTGTGGGTGGTCAGCACAAAGGGAATGCCGTAGAGCTTTTTGGCGAGAAAGCCGGCCATGGCCGCGTACCAGGTGTGGGTGTGGACGATGTCGATCTGCGCCAGATCCTTCATCTGCACGAGGTTCAGGGCCAGCGCATCGACGGCGGCACTGAACTTAGCATCGCTGCCGGCCGATACCTCCGGCGGCGGCACATCGCCGCGTACATGCAGGTTGCCCTTGTCGAGCCGCTGCGCGCCCCAGCAGTGGACCTCGACCTCGATCAGACGGGCAAGCTCTCGGCTCAGGTACTCCACATGCACGCCCGCTCCGCCATAGACTTCTGGCGGATACTCCCGTGTGATCAAGCCAACCCGCATCGCGATCTCCATTCCCTGAAAGCCAAATTTTCTCGCAACAGCATACGCCTTGAAAGATTCATCCCAATGAACTACCGTGATTCGACAGAAGAACGGCCTTCAGTTGCCGCGCGCCCAATCCTGGAAGTGAACCCTCCCCGACTGCCCACCCACGACAAGACTACCGTCAATCGTGAATAATGGGCAACGCCGAAACTCATGATGCGCGACAGCCGTATCTCAATCGAAGGCCGCCGGTCAGGAATCGACGATCAAGATTGCAGCAGCCCCAACCGTTAGCCCGGAGAACCCCATGAACCAGCATCGCACGCAGTCCTTCCGCACCCTCGCCACTCGCACAATTTTTGCCTCACTGCTTACGATTTCCGTATTCGCACTGGTGCTTGCCCCCGAGTGCGGCGCCCAGACCACGGCAAAGCCAGCCGCGCAGAAGCCCTCGGCAGCCGTCGGGCAGACGACCGCGGCACCCTCGATCGCGTCGCTGCGGGCAGGATTTGCGAATCCGCCGAATGAGGCGCGGCCGATGGTCCGGTGGTGGTGGTTCGGGTTGGCGGTGGTGAAGCCGGAGATCCTGCGCGAGTTGCAGCAGATGAAGGCCGACGGCATCCAGGGGGCGGAGTTGGCCTTTGAGTATCCGCAGGTGCTCGACGACCCGGCCAAGGGGCTGAAGAACCTGCCATTCCTCTCGCCGGAAATGCTGGACGACGTAGCCTACGCGCAGGCTGAGGGACGCAAGCTGGGGCTGCGCATCGACCTGACGCTCTGCTCCGGATGGCCCTACGGCGGCCCCAAGACGACGCTGGCCGAGGCCGTGACGCGCATCCGCGTCGCACAGGTTGCCGTGCCAGCCGGTGCAACTTCGGTTGCCGTGCCATCTCTCGCTGAAGGCGAGTCGCTCATCGCAGCCGATGTCGCCGACATTGCGGCAACCACGGCTTCGGCCGCGCCAGCCGGTGGACCTGGCGGCGCGGTTGCAGGCCGCGGCGGACGCGGTGCGGGGACTCCGCCGCCGTCGTACGATGCAGCTTCGGCCAAACCGATCACTGTCTCCGGCAACACGGCCGCCATCGCGCCCGCCGACAAGCCGCGCACTGCGATCTTCTTCATTCTTGGCCACACCAAACAGCAGGTGAAACGGGCCGCCGTGGGTGCGGAGGGCTACGTTCTCGATCCGTTCTCGCATGTTGCGGTCTCCAACTACCTGAAGGACGTCGGCGAGCCTCTCATTGGGGCGTTCGGCTCTACCCCGCCGTATGCTATTTTCTCCGACTCGCTGGAGGCGTACGGCTCGGACTGGACCCCGAAGCTGCCCGCCGAGTTCCAGAAGCGGCGCGGATACGACCTGATCCCCCACCTGCCGGAGCTGGCCAATGGAGGCAGCCTTGCCGCCGACAACGTGCGCCACGACTACGGACAGACACTGACTGAGCTGATCGACGAGAACTACCTGACACAGATGACCGCCTGGGCAGTGGCGCACCACACCAAGTTCCGCTCGCAGACCTATGGCGAACCGGCGGTGGACTTCTCCAGCCAGAATCTTGTGTCGCTGGCCGAGGGCGAAGGCCCGCAGTGGCGCGCCTTCTCCACCCTGCGGTGGGCCACTTCGGCCAACCACGTCTACAACCACGTTGTTACCTCCGGTGAGACGTTCACCTGGCTGCACTCGCCGGTGTACCGCGCCATTCCTCTGGACATGAAGGCCGAGGCGGACATCGACTTCATCATGGGAGAGAACCAGATCATATGCCACGGCTGGGGCTACTCCGCGCCTCCGGGCGATGTGCCGGAACCGGGCTGGAGCCTGTACGCCGCGGCGTCATTCAACAACCACAACCCGTGGCACCCGGTGATGCCCGCCGTGACAGCGTACATCGGGCGGATGAGCTACCTGATGCGCCAGGGCAAGCCAGCCAACCAGGTCGCCATCATGATGCCCACCGACGACGCATGGGCCACCTTTGCGCCGGGGCGCAGCTCGGTAACCGCGGACATGGGCCGGTATGTCACGCCGGCGATGATGTCCACTATCCTCTCGGCGGGCTATAACGTGGACTTCATCGACGCCAAGGCCATCGACAAGGTTGGCATTGGCGCGCACCAGATACTGATTCTGCCGAACATGCAGCGCATCCCGGTGGAGACGCTGAAGAAGATCGCGGCGTATACCAAGAGCGGCGGCAAGGCGATCGCCATCGGCCACCTGCCCACGCTCACGCCCGAAGGCAGACCGCTGGGCGATGCGGGCGCGGACACCTCCGAGATCGCGCTTGTGCCCGACGAAGCCAGCCTTGCGCAGGCGCTGCAGCACGCCGCACGGCCCGACTTCCAGATCAGCGCCACGGACGACGCAAGCCGCAACACAATCGGGTTTATCCGCCGCAGGCTGGCTAACGCGGACATCTACCTGGTGGTCAACACATCCAACCAGCCCATCGACACCAGCGCTACCTTCGCCACCACGCACAAGTTCGCCGAAGAGTGGGACGGAGACAGCGCGGCCGCCACCGCAGCCTCGGCAACTGCGCAGCCGATCCACCTGGTTGCCTACGGCTCGCGCGTCTTCGTCTTCAGCGATACGCCGTCCGCCGCCAAGCCCACGCCCACGCCGGCGAAGCAGATCGCCGACCTGAGTAACGATTGGAAGGTCAACTTCACGGGCCTCAACAAGAGCGTCGATGAGGCCACGCCGACCGACTGGATCGCCGATCCTGTCACGATTCATTACTCCGGCGAAGGCATCTACACGCGCGACTTCACGCTAGCGGCTGCACCCGCAGGCCCAGTTTTCCTCGAGGTCGATGGAGGCAAGCCGGAGACGGTTCCAGCTCGCGCCGCGCACATCGCAGCCTACTACGATCCGCCGGTGCAGGCTGCCGCTCTGGTCGTCATCAACGGAAAGTCCGCCGGCGCGCTGTGGCACCCACCGTATCGGATCGATGTATCCAAGCTGCTGAAGCCTGGTGTGAACCACATCGAGATCGATGTGTACAACACCGCGCTCAATGCCTGGTCTGCCATTCCGCCGCACGACTACAAGCCGCTGATCGACAAGTACGGCGACCGCTTCCAGATGCAGGACCTCAACCTGGTCGCGCCTGTGCCATCCGGACTGCTCGGCCCCATCCACCTCTTCACCGTGGAGGGCAAATGAATAGCCGCGCCATGAAGTTCCGCGCGGCGATCTTTGCCTGCGCGGTCGCAATCACATCCACAGCCTTTTCCGCACCAAAGACCCTGTTGGTCAATGACTTCGGGGCAAAAGGCGACGGTACTACTTTAGATACCGTTGCCATCCAGAAGGCCATCGACACCGCCTCGCCCAAAAAGGAGACCGTCAGCTTCAAGCCAGGGACGTACCTGATGGGCGCCATCTTTCTCAAGTCGGGCATGACGCTGGACATTCCCGAGGGCGTTACAATTACCGGCTCGCAAGACATCAAGGACTTCCCCGAGCTTCCCACCCGGATGGCTGGTATCGAACTGACCTGGCCGGCCGCGCTGATCAACGTGCGCGACGCGCACGACGTTACGATTACCGGCAAGGGCACGATCGACGAAAACGGCGCGGTGTGGTGGAAGGTCTTCAGCGACCTGTCGAAGACGTACATGCCCAAGGGCCTGCGATGGGCGATCGACTACGATGCCAAGCGCGTCCGCCTGAGCCTGATCCAGAACTCGTACAACGTGCATTACGGCGGCGGGCTGACGCTGAAGCGCTCGGGCTTCTGGACGGTGCAGATTCTCTACTCGCACGATGTCACGGTGGACGGGTTGATTATCCGCAACAACGAGGGAGGACGCGGGCCGTCCACGGACGGGATCGACATCGACTCGTCGCACGATGTGGATATTTCACACGCCGACATCGACGGCAACGACGACTCTCTGTGCCTCAAGAGTGGCCGCGACTCCGACGGCCTGCGCGTCAACCGCCCCACCTACAACGTCAAGATCCACGACTCCATCATCCACCACGGCCCCGCCGCCATCACCATCGGCTCGGAGACCTCCGGCGGCTTCCACAACATCGAGGCATGGAACCTGTCCGCAGAGGCCGGAGTGGGCAGCGGCGTCCTCTTCAAATCCACCCGCTCCCGCGGAGGCAATACCAGCGACATCCGCATCCACGACATAACCTTGACGGGCGTGGGCACGCCGATCAGCATGACGATGGACTGGAACCCAGCGTACAGCAATACTTCGCTGCCGGCGGGCACCGACCCCAAGACTGTCCCGGAGTACTGGATCAAGCTGACCACGCCCGTGCCCGCAGAACAGGGCCTGCCGCACTTCTCTAACGTGCATATATGGAATATCAAGGCCACCGGAGCGCGGCGGGCCTTCTCCGTCTCCGCCTATGCCAACGCACCGCTGACTGACTTCAAGTTCGACCACCTGGACATCGGGGCAGCCAGCGCGGGCTCCATCGCCGATGCCAAGGACTGGAGCTTTGCCGACGACAAGCTGACTATCGCCGACGGAAGCGCGGTAAAGGTCACCGATTCGACCAACGTCACCGGCCTGCCCACGGCCGCTACCGCGGCACCGGCCAAATAGCATCCTTACAACTCGCTCAATTACACCCGATATACGGACGTAAAATGGAAGATGATGCGCAAGCCAAAACTCGGTCAGAACTTTCTGATTGACGACGAAGCGCGCAACGCGATTGTGGACGCGCTGGGCGGACTCGGCGAGCGAACTGTGATAGAGATCGGCCCCGGGCACGGCGCAATTACAGCAATTCTGGCCGCGCGCTGCCGCCGGCTGATCGCCATCGAGGTCGATCGCGCCCTTGCCGCCGAATTGCGCTTTCGCTTTCGTGAACAGCCGCAGGTTGAGGTGGTAGAGGCCGATGTTCTGGACGTGGATTTCGCTGCGCTGGTGCAACAGGGCGAGAGCGCAGATGTAGTTGGCAATCTGCCGTACTACATTACCTCGCCGATCCTGCTGCGGCTCTTCGCCGCCGGAACGCGCGGGCTGCTGGCACGCGCCGTGGTGATGATGCAGCGCGAGGTCGCGGACCGGTTGGCTGCCTCGCCCGGTTGCCGTGAGTACGGGCTGCTCTCTGCCACTACGCAGATCAATGCGCGCGTGGAGAAGCTGTTTACGCTGCCGCCCGCGGCCTTCTCGCCGCCGCCGGATGTTTTTTCGACTGTGCTGCGGCTGGAGTTTGCGCCTCGGTTCGAGGAACTGGGCGTGGATGCCGCGGGCTTCGACGCGTTTCTGCACCGATGCTTCGCGCAGAAGCGGAAGACGCTGGCCAACAATCTGCGCGCAGCCAACCACGCGGGCGCGCGCGGCTATACGGCGGAGGAGCTTCGCGCGGCGTGGCCTGCCGAGATTCCTGCGCTGGCCCGCGCCGAATCGCTTGCGCTGGAACCGCTGGCCGCGCTCTACCGCGTGCTCGCGCCACTGGACCCGAGCACGGAATAAGCAGCTACTGCGCGGTTTGCCGCGCCTGCGCAGGAACCAGTGTGAGAAGTGCCCGCGCGCGCATTCGCACTCGCTCGATCACCTCCGCATCGTCCGCAATCGAGCGCAGCGTGGTCGCAATCGTCCCCAGTTCCAGAGCGTGTCCATCAGAAACCTGCTGAGTCAGGAAGCTGATTGCAGCGTCGAGGCCGAGGCGGTCGTAGCGATGCAGGTGGTCCAGCGCGCGTCCCTCGTCCATCGTCTCGGCGATGGCCAGGAAGAGGTCGGTCAGCGCAGAGACGTTCTTGTTCTCTGTGTAATTGAAGGTGCAGGAGTGCGTGGTTCCGGGAGCAGCATAGGTCAGGGTTTTTGCGCCTGTATCCGCCACGTTCTTCGCCTTCGATGCGCACGCGATGTTGAAGTGGTCGAGTTCGTCGGCCAGCGCAAAGATTCTGCTTGTTGTTTGACTGGAGAGCGCAAACTTTTGCTCAAAGGCCACGGTCGCAGGCTGCGCCAAAACGCCGCGAACCACCGGCTCAGCCTGGTCGCCCTTGTAGGTTCCCCGGCCATTCTGGTCGACCGCGAGGGTGAATCTTGGGACCTGCAGGCCCGCCCGCTCGAAGGCAAAGGTGACCTCGGCTGCCGTTTCCGATTCCAATTCCGAAGCCCGTTGCGCTCGCAAGGTTGCGCCGCAGAGAAGCAGAACGAATGCGGCGGAGATTGCACTGCGATAAATGCGCATTAACTGTTCGCTCCTTGCAGGAGTAGCGTCTGCGCGGTGTGGATGTGGCAGATGGCGATGGCCAGCGCGTCGGCGGCGTCGGGCGAGTCGGGTGGGGCGTCGAGCGCGAGAAGGCGCGTCACCATGAACTGGACCTGCTCCTTGGCGGCGAGGCCGTAGCCGGTGACGGAGGACTTGATGGAGAGCGGGGCGTACTCGGCGACGGTGAGGTTGCAGGTAGCGGCGGCCAGCATTGCGACTCCGCGCACCTGGCCGAGCTTCAGCGCGGACTTGGCGTTGGCGGAGAAGAAGACCTCCTCGATGACGATGCAGTCCGGCGCGTACTGCGTGATGCGCGCGATCAGTTCGGCGTAGACCTGCGCGAGGCGCAGCGGCGTCTTCTCTTTTTTGTTGAGGCGGATCGTCCCTGAGGCGACGTGGATCAGACGCGGCGTGCGCGCCTCGTGATCCATCTCCACCACGCCGTAGCCGGTGAACTCCGTCCCGCAATCGATCCCAAACGCCCGCATGGTGGAAGTCTAAACCACGCCAAGTAGCAGCGCGAACGCTACTTCGAGATGCCATCCAGCGGGGAGCTGGCGGTGGCGTAGAGGCGGCGGGACATGCGGCCGGAGAGGAAGGCCTGGCGGCCGGCGAGGACTCCGTGCTGCATGGCTTCGGCCATGAGGATGGGGTCTTGCGCGGCGGCGATGGCGGTGTTCATCAGGACGCCGTCGAAGCCGAGTTCCATCGCCAGCGTCGCGTCCGACGCGGTGCCTACGCCCGCGTCAACGATGAGCGGGACCTCGGTGATGAGCTCGCGGAGGATGCGCAAGTTGGCGGTGTTCTGCAGGCCGAGGCCGCTGCCGATGGGCGCGCCGAGAGGCATGACGGCTGCGGCGCCCGCGTCGATGAGGCGGCGGGCGTAGACGATGTCGTCGGAGGTGTAGGGCAGGACGGTGAAGCCCTCCTTGACCAGGATGCGCGTGGCCTCCAGCGTGGCCTGAATGTCTGGGTAGAGCGTGGCCTTGTCGCCGATGACCTCGATCTTGACCCAGTCGGAGAGGCCGACCTCGCGGCCCAGGCGCGCGGCGCGGATGGCTTCGTCGGCGGTGAAGCAGCCGGCGGTGTTGGGCAGAAGGAAGAAGCGCTTGGGATCGATAAAGTCGAGCAGCGACTCGGTGGTGCGGTCGAGGTTGACACGGCGCACGGCGACGGTGACAATCTCCGCGCCGGAGGCCTCGATGGCGGCTTGCGTCTGCGAACCATCCTTATACTTACCGGTTCCAACAAATAGACGGGACTTGAATGCGCGACCTGCGATAACGAGAGATTCCATGGAGATAGTTTACTCGGTTCGAGGTTCGAGGTTCGAGGTTCAAGAGAAAGGCAGAAACATAAAGCCCGCGGTGGAAACACAAAGCCCGCACCGATGGGCGCGGGCTTTGCGGCGGTGATCTGTTGAGATTGACCTGAGGCGTCCTTGCCCGGACGGCCCTCGGCGCAGGATTGCGAAATCGCCGAACTACAAACAGCCAAGAGCAGGACGCTCTAAGCCTCAGTCACCTCACGTATCGTTGAGCAACTGTTGCAATCAATTTTCATAGGCTGGACCATCCTCCTTTCCCGTGTCCGGTAATCATATCAATGGTTTGTGCGGTTTAGCAAATCTCAGAAGCTTCAAGATGCCCAGAATTATGGTTTTATCGTACACAGAATCGTCGCTGACCGATGGATATCAACGCCGCTCTCACCGCCAAAGTGGCCGCACGACTTCTGCCCTTCTGGCGAAAACCATACCGCGGGTTCCCTCACGGTCGTTGGTAGACTTCAGCGCATGTAAGGAAGCTCGAAGAAATAGACAAGCCGCACCCGTACAACGAGGCAGGAGCCGCATGCAGGCAGCAGGCAGAACCGCACCGGATGTCGATCTGCCGGCCCGCGCCCGCTTCGCCTTCGGCATCTCTTACGGCCTATAACTCGTCCCACGCCCCAATTGCCTTTTCCAGCGCGTCAACCGTCGGGTTGGAGATCCGCGAGTAACTGAACCCTTTATCGACTCCGATTGAATCGTGAACGAAGGTGCTGGTCTGATAGAGCGGAAAGAGAATCGAACTGGCGTAACAGTCCAGTGATCGTCCGCCATGAATTGCGACAGTAGAATCCTGCGGGTCGTATGTGCTCAACACAATCTCCTTTTGGCTGCTCAATAAGCATTCAGAAACGACTAAGCCGTAAGGGAAACCCCAGGCGGCTGCCAAAAAGGAAATTGAGTCGAAGAACTCAGACTTCCGAAACTGGCCTGCGATTGCCTGGGGTGCACATGGCCATCGACATTCGAGAAGAAAGAATCATCGTCATTTGAATATCCACGCTATTAGATTATGGACTGCAACGCAAATTTGCGCATTGACTGCTTCGCCACTGGTGCTTGTGAGGACGTTCCCGGCGATCAACTAGCTCCGATTACTGATTGCCAAAAACACTACGTGTCCATTTGAAATTGGAGCGCCGGGCGGGAATTGAACCCGCGAATACAGGTTTTGCAGACCTGCGCGTTAGCCGCTTCGCCACCGGCGCCTTTACAGCAGTTGACAATGCATTGCAGAGGCCTACCCCTGTCAACCGACTACTGAAAAATCAAAAAACCCACTGCGCCTTCTGGCGAGCGGGTCATTGTGGCTCGAGATTCTTATTGGGGAATCTAGCCGAACATACACGCCCGCACAGCGCAGCACTGACAGCTACACATACACATCGCGGGAGTGATGAAAAAGGCCATCCAATTCTCAAAACGTGAGGCGCTCATTAATCGGCAGCTCACGAATTGTCTGAGCCTAAGGCCAAAGGTGAGGGATGTCAACCCGATGTGAAAGTTCCCTGAACATCGAAGTGCCATGCTGGGATATCGAATCTTCGAAGAATGAATACATCCTTTCGATGCTTGATTTGTTTTGGCTGGTGTTGTACTTTATAAACAAGTATCGACATGCATATCCGCCTCCAACGCGCAATGCTTTGTGACCAGCTGCGAATGTGCTGTCGTCTTCCCCTCTGTTGTTGTCGATAACATCCTTCTCATTTGATGGGGCTTGAGCTGTAGGATCGCGAGGTCCTATTTACTATTCCGCCATTCTCCAACATAATCTTTCATCGCACGCTACACCTCTCACGTGCATGCATCATGACGTGAATCGCGCGGAGAGTCTGGAGCACAATACGCAGGACGTATTTGTAACCGACTCACGCAGGGCTAACCACAACTGAATGATCCGGGAACGTATCCCGAAACAGGAGAACACCATGGCACGCATTGCAGCGGATGTAACTGAACTCATTGGCCGAACACCTTTGGTGCGGTTGAACCATGTAACCGCCGGTCTGGGAGCCACCGTAGTCGTCAAACTGGAGAGCCGCAACCCGGCCGCAAGCGTGAAGGACCGCATTGGGCTGGCGCTGATCGAGGCCGCCGAGCGCGAGGGGAAAATTACTCCAGGTAAAACCGTCCTGATCGAGCCGACCAGCGGCAACACCGGAATCGCGCTGGCCTTCGTCGCCGCGGTCAAGGGCTATCGCGTGATCCTGACCATGCCGGATACGATGAGCGTTGAACGTCGCGTCGTGCTGCTGGCCTACGGCGCGGAGATCGTGCTGACGCCGGGAGCCAATGGCATGAAGGGCGCGATTCTGAAGGCCGAAGAGTTGCTGCGCGAAACGCCGAATGCCTACACGCTGCAACAGTTCACCAATCCGGCCAACCCCAAGATCCACTTCGATACGACCGGGCCCGAGATATGGGACGACACCGAGGGCAAAGCCGACATTCTAATCTCCGGCGTGGGCACGGGCGGCACGCTGACCGGCGTCAGCGAGTACATCAAGGCGCGCAAGCCGGGATTCTGGACTGTGGCCGTTGAACCCGCCTCCAGCGACGTTCTCTCCGGCGGAACGCCCGGACCGCACAAAATCCAGGGGATCGGACCGGGATTTGTGCCAAAGGTTTTGAAGACCGAACTGATTGACGAGATCGTCAAGGTGAGCAATGAAGACGCTCTGGCCACGGCGCGGCGGCTGCCAAAGGAAGAGGGGTTGCTGGTCGGCATCTCGTCCGGGGCTGCGGTGTTTGCGGCTCTGGATGTTGCACGCCAGCAGAAGAACGCCGGCAAGCTGATTGTCGTCATTCTGCCTGACTTCGGCGAGCGGTATCTCTCCACCGGCCTCTTCGACGAGCTGCGGCAGCAGGCGCTGGAGACGAAGACCTCTACCATCGCGTTGTGAAGCCGGTCAACCTGTTGCATATGGCCCACAAAAACAGGCGCGGCTGGATTGCGAAGAGGACCGACACATGCGTCCGCACAGTCCAGCCGCCCTTGCTCAATGAATAGAATTGCCCAGTCGAGAGATTCGATTATGCCAACAGCCACCGGCCAGCGCCGCCTTAGCCAGATCGCTCCGCTGATTCTCCAGTCGGAGATTCGCTCGATGTCCGTCGAGTGCGAGCGGGTTGGCGGAGTAAATCTGGCGCAGGGGGTCTGCGATACGGAGCTGCCGCCGCTGGTTGCGCAAGGTGCGATCGAAGCAATCAACAGCGGACGGAACACCTACACGCGGCTGGACGGCATCGCTCCGCTGCGCGAGGCGATCTCTGGCAAGTTGGCGGCGTTTAACGGGATTCGCGCCAACCCCGACACGGAGATTCTGGTGACAGCGGGGGCCACAGGCGCGCTGTATGCGGCCAGCCTCGCGCTGCTCGATCCCGGAGACGAGATCATTCTCTTCGAGCCGTTTTATGGCTATCACTGGAACACGATGCTCTCGCTGCGCGCAGTGCCCGTGGCCGTTCCGCTCCACGCGCCGGAGTGGCAGTTCGACGTTGCGCGGCTGCGCGAATCCATTACTCCGCGCACCCGCGCGATTCTCGTCAACACGCCGTCGAACCCCTGCGGCAAGGTCTTCTCGCTGGAGGAGCTCGAGGCCATCGCAGAGCTCGCCATCGAGCACGACCTCTTTGTCTTCACGGATGAGGTCTACGAGCACTTCGTCTTCGACGGCAATCGGCACAGCAGCATCGCGACGCTGCCGGGAATGTTCAAACGCACCATTACCATCTGTGGACTCTCCAAGACATTTAGCGTTACCGGATGGCGCGTCGGCTATCTTGCGGCCAGCAGGGAGTGGGTGCCAACCATCGGCTACTTCCACGACCTGGTCTACATCTGCGCGCCCAGCCCGCTGCAGTATGGCGCGGCAGCGGGACTGATTGGTCTACCGGCCTCTTATTACTCTGATCTCGCCAGCGAGTACCAACAGAAGCGAGATCAGCTCTGCTCGGCGCTGGCCGATGCGGGGCTGCCACCTTCCATTCCGGCTGGCGCATATTACGTTCTTGCCGACGCAAGTCGCATCCCCGGAAATACTGCGGCGCTGAAGGCCCGCGCGCTGCTAGCAGCAACGGGGGTCGCTGCCGTCGCTGGCTCGGCATTCTTCGCCTTCGGCGGCGGAGAGGATCTGCTTCGCTTTTGTTTCGGCAAGAAGCCAGAGGCGCTGGATCGCGCCTGTTCTGCTCTGCGAAGGCTTTGATTGTTTTTTGGCATTATCTTCATTATTGAAAGATGTATTTTGATCTAATGTAAGGACTTAAAGGAGCTCCACGATGCCTAACACTGAAATCCGCCGCGCCCTTGGCGATGCAGCAGCCCGCCAGTTAGCGAACACAACCAAGACCGCGCCGCAGTTGACGGCGATTACACCTCGCTGGCTGGTGCAGTTGCTCTCGTGGGTTCCGGTCGAGTCAGGAACCTATCGCATCAATAAGGCCAAGAAAGATCAGCCGGTCGACGTTACCTGCGGCTCGCGCGACGAGCGCAAGCTGCCGCAGACCTTTGTCGACTTGGAAGAAAAGCCGCGCGAACAGACGCTGAGCGCCATTTCGACGATTGTTGACGTGCATACTCGCATCTCCGATCTCTATAGCCATCCGCACGACCAGATTCGCGAGCAGCTTCGCCTGACCGTCGAGCGCGTGAAGGAGCGGCAGGAGCATGAGCTGGTCAACAACACCGAATATGGCCTGCTGCATCAGGTGGTGCCGGAGTTTCGCGTGAAGACGCGCAAGGGATCGCCCACGCCGGACGATCTCGATGAGTTACTGGCGAAAATATGGAAGGAGCCGGCGTTCTTCCTCGCCCATCCGCGCTCCATTGCCGCGTTTGGCCGCGAGTGCACACGGCGCGGCGTTCCTCCGCCGACGGCAACCATCTTCGGTTCGCCCTTCCTGACGTGGCGCGGCGTTCCGCTGATTCCGTCGGACAAGCTCACCGTCAACGCAGAGGGCAAGAGCAATATCCTGCTGCTGCGCACCGGCGAAAAGCGGCAGGGCGTTGTCGGTCTCTTCCAGCCAGGACTGCCCGGCGAGCAGACACCCGGCCTCTCCATACGCTTCATGGGCATCGATCGCAACTCGATCGCGTCGTACCTTGTCTCGCTCTACTGCTCGGCCGCCGTGTTGACGGAAGACGCGTTGGGCCTGCTCGAAAACGTAGAGGTCGGAAACTACCATGAGTACAAGTGACCCACTCTTCCAGTTCGACGAGGACGCGGTCGCACAGGCAAAGTCAGCCGTGGGGACCGCGTTGCCGGACGTTGCCACGCTGACGCAGATGGCGAACGAGTTCTTCCGCGCGCTGCCCAATCAGGGCGTTCGCGCAGTGGATCAGAGCCTGAGCGGGACATCCCTGCCTGCGTCTCCCGGCGTGTCTTCATGGCCCAGTGCATCAGGCTCGCCCGGACTGCCTGCGTCGTACTCGCCCTCCATCCCCGGCACGGAGATGCGCCAACCGCAGTTTGGCGCTCCTGCGCCGTCCGTACCTGCACTTCCGACCATTGATAAGCTCCCCAGCGAAGCCGACATTGCGCGCCTCGCCGGCGCTGGTCTGCCGGCGGGTTTCCCTGCGGAGGCCACGTCTTTCAACGGAACGCCGACGCTCTCGCCGTTAAGTGGTAATGCACCTTCCACACACTCGCTACCCTCTCAGGCTGCAATAGCGCAGAGTGCCGCGCCGCCAGGCACGACCTCGCCCTTCAGCCTTCCTCTGCCCGACTTCGGCCTTCCCTTCCCGAACTTCGAAGCCTCGCTGCCGACCATCCAGCCGCTAGCTGCGCTGGGCACCGACGACTTCGCACAGCCTTCGCTGAACGCCTTTTCGCCGCTGTATTTTCTGGAAGGAGCAGGTGCGCTCTCGCAGCCGATTGCATTGGCGTCGCAGCCAGCAACGCAACAATCGCCGCAATCAGCGCAGGGCCTCGCGTCGAGCGTCTTGCCGAATCTCGCGCTCATCAATCGCCAGTTCGATGTCGCATCGATTCGCAGAGACTTCCCCATCCTCAACGAAAAGGTGCATGGCAAGCCGCTCGTCTGGCTGGACAACGCCGCGACGACGCAGAAGCCACAGGTCGTCATCGACCGCTTGAGCTTCTTCTATGAGCACGAAAACTCCAACATTCATCGCGCTGCGCACGAGCTTGCCGCCCGCGCCACCGATGCCTACGAGGACGCGCGCAGCAAGGTTGCGCACTTTCTCAACTCATCGTCGTCCAAGGAGATCGTCTTCGTGCGTGGCGCTACGGAGGCGATCAATCTGGTGGCGCAGAGCTGGGGGCGGCAGCACATCGGCAAGGACGACGAGATCGTCATCAGTTGGATCGAGCACCACGCCAATATCGTTCCATGGCAGATGCTGGCGGCGGAGAAGCGCGCACGGCTGCGCGTCATTCCGGTCGACGACAGCGGACAGATCCTGCTCGACGAGTACGAGAAGCTGCTGAACTCGCGCACCAAGCTGGTCTCCTTCACGCAGGTCTCGAACGCGCTGGGCACCATTACGCCGGTGCAACAGATGGTGCAGATGGCGCACCGCTACGGGGCCCGCGTGCTGGTCGATGGTGCGCAGGCGGTCTCGCACATGCGTATCGATGTACAGAGCCTCGACGCCGACTTTTACGTCTTTTCCGGGCACAAGGTCTTCGGGCCGACCGGTATCGGTGTGCTCTACGGCAAGGCAGACGCGCTCGCCGACTCGCCTCCGTGGCAGGGCGGCGGCAACATGATCGCCGATGTCACCTTCGAGAAGACCCTCTACCAGCCGCCACCGTCACGCTTCGAAGCGGGCACGGGCAACATTGCAGACGCGGTGGGCCTTGGTGCGGCGATTGCCTACCTCGACACCATTGGCATGGAAAACATCTCGCGTCACGAGCACGAACTGCTGGTCTATGCCACCGAGGAACTGCTAAAAATACCCGGGCTGTGCATTATCGGCACAGCGAAGGAGAAGGCGGGCGTACTCTCTTTCGTCCTCGAGGGGTATAAGACTGAGGACGTCGGCGCTGCGCTCAACCGCGATGGCATTGCCGTGCGCGCTGGCCACCACTGCGCCCAACCCTCGCTGCGCCGCTTCGGACAGGAGACTACGGTCCGACCTTCGCTTGCCCTCTACAACAACTACGAAGACATCGACGCCATGGTCGCCGCGCTGCGCAAACTCAAACAGACGCGCACATAGAGCGGATACAGCATTGCCAGTATCGAAGGATGGGTCGTAGTAGAATCGAACTTGAGCGCAACAGGAAAATCTCTGTCGGCGTAACTCTAAAACAGACAACGGCAGAAATGATCCAGAGATTATTGACCCCGCAAAATCTGACTGCTCTGGCCTATGAGAGCATCAAGAGGCATATTCTTGAAGGCAATCTCAGCCATGACGCCCGGCTGACCGAAGAGACCTTGTCGCAGCAACTCGGGATCAGCAAGTCTCCTATCCGCGAGGCGCTCAACGGCCTGCAGAACGAAGGTCTGATCCGGATTGAGCCGCGCCGCGGCGCCTACCTGAGGCGTTTCTCCATCAAGGAAGTAGAAGACCTCTACAACCTTCGCGAGGCGCTTGAGGTCTATGCGGTCTCCGCCGTGCAGATCACGCCTGAACTCATCCAGGAGTTGCAACGCAGTGTGGAACGCACAATCAGGCATCTGAAGTCAGACGATAAAGTCCGCCATATTGAGGAGGACACTCGGTTCCACGGAGTTATTGCGAAAGCGACGCATAATGACGAGCTCTGCCGCATTCTGGAGAATATCCAGAACCAAATATGGCTCTTTCGTTGTCAGACCTATGAGCTGTCTTCAAGCTCCGCGCCCGAAGCGCATCGCGCAATTCTCGAAGCGTTTGCCAATGGCGACATACAGGAAGCGCAGCTTGCAATGCGACAGCACATCGGCCATGTACGCACCCGCCTGATCGATTTTCTGAATGCATCCGCTTACCGAGCCGTAGATCTGTAAAAAATGTTCAAGAATACTATTGACAACATTCTAGTATCTGATATATTACCAATATGCGCCGAAGCAGCTCTATATTCGAGATTGAAGCAGTTACGAACTGCGTGCGCATCCATGCTTGTCGATGTTGCTAATCGCACCCTCTGTGCGAACCCCCCACTTATAATTCATGTGTCGCTATTCAGGAATTTTCTGGCAGTAAGTGTATTTCTGCCCTGTGAATTGCTGATTGTGTCCTAGCTCGCCCTTTTGTCGGCTTATGTCCTCTTAAGTGCTGAGCATCTGACGCGACATCCCACCTGTAACTGCGTGCATCTGCATGCATATCTTGCGTGAATCCCGCGCCATAGGACCATCATGATCTCATCCAGGTTTCGCAATCTCGTGTTTGCGTTGCTCATTGCATTTTTGGCAATCCCACATCTGGTTGCTCAAACGCTCACCAGCGCAACGGTAGTTGGCATTGTGACCGACTCCACAGGCGCGGTCGTGCCGAATGCAACAATCACCATCCGCCAGCCTGAGACCGATGCGGTCAGCACCACAATTACCGGGCCATCCGGGCGGTATCGCTTCCCGTTTCTCAAGCCTGGCGTATATGAGATCAAGGCGGATGCTACGGGGCTGGTTGCAACCACGGCGCGGTTTCAATTGCTCGTCGGACAGGAGCAGTCGGTCAATCTCAAGCTGGACGTGAAGGCCGTGCAACAGAGCATTGAGGTGGATACCACGGTCGGCCTGCTACAGACGGAAAACGGGAACGACCTGACCGATTACAGTCAGCAGTACATTGAAAACACTCCGGTAAATGGCGGCGATATTACCAATATAGCCTTTACCACCCCAGGGGTCCGCCTCAATGTTGGCGGAGGCAATGCAAACTTCAACGTGAATGGACTTCCCTTCAATTCGGTGCTGTTCACCGTCAACGGCGCCGACATCGTCGAGCCGTACAACAACAATAATAAGTCAGGTTCCAGCAACAATACGCTGGGCGCGAATGACGTAGCCGAGGCCTCGGTCATCACCAACGCCTACAGCGCGCAGTACGGACGCGAAGCCGGCGCGCAGGTGAACTACGTTAGTAAGTCCGGCGCAAACAAGTTCCATGGCAATCTAGCCGAGAATTACAACGGCGATATCCTGAATGCAAACGATTGGTTCAGCAAACTGAAAGGAACGCCACGAGGAAAGGCCGTAGCCAATCAGTATGCAGGCTCTGTCGGCGGTCCAATCGTCAAGGATAAGGTTGCGTTCTTTTTCAACTATGAAGGCCTGCGCTATGCGTTACCCATGGGCACTACCGTATATCTTCCTTCTCAAGCGTTACAGACGTATGTTTTAGCGAATGTTCCGGCCACTGCGGTGCCATATTATCAGGCCATATTTAATCTTTACAACCAGGCGCCGGGATTGAGCCGGGCAATCCCCGTGACCAACAATAGTCCACTATATGCAGACGGCAATCAAGATTGCGGACAGGCAACCACGAACGGCCTAAGCGGTAAATACTTATCCGGCACCAGTGGTCAGTTCTTTGGTGAGAAGCCGGATCCCGCGGCCCCCACCGGGTTCGACTATGGAGTTTCTTGCGCAGTTGCATTCGGATCCAACACCTCCAGTATCAATACAGAGTATTACACTGACGGGCGCGTCGACTGGAACATCAACGCCAAGCAGAAACTTTACTTCCGCATCAGCCGCGATGCTGGTGTTCAGGCGAGCAGTACCAGCCCGATCAATCCTCTCTTCAACGGAAGAAGCCCTCAGCCCTGGGTGATTCCGCAGATAAATCATACCTATACAATTACACCGAATCTGGTGAACAACTTTATCTTGAATGCAAACTATTACTCCGTCGTCGGCGGGGCAGATACTGCGGCGCAGCTTGCACTCATCCCGCTATCAATCAGCGGTGGAGGCTTTCCGACCTTGTCTCCATCGCTCAATACAGGACGAATTGGTCAACAGCTTGGAATCATCGACGACCTATCCTGGCAGCATGGCAAGCACACGCTGCAGGCTGGAGTAAACAACCGTGAAAACCGCATCAGCAGCACCGCAAATATCAGCGGTACGCTTCCCAGCTATTCCTTTGGCAACCTGACCGACTGGTCTCACGGCACTGTTGCAGATCCCGCATACAGGAACCCAAACTCATTCTCGCAGGCATTTCCGCTTCAGCCGCACGTGCATATCCGTGTCGACTCGCTCGGATTTTATGGACAGGACGAGTGGAAGATTCTCAGAAACCTGAACCTGACCTACGGTCTTCGCTTCGAGTACCAGGGCAATCCCTGGTGCAAGGAAAGCTGCTATTCGCGGGCGAATGCCCCGTTCCTGTCTCCCAATTATCAGGCGGGTTTAACGGTCCCATACAATGCCACGCTACAGAATGGCTTCAATAAAGACTTCGTGCAGTTGGAGGGTATAGTCACAGAGCCTCGCTTTGGATTTGCTTACTCGCCATACGGAGAAGGCAAGACCGTGGTACGCGGCGGCGTTGGGCTCTTTGCCAACACCTTCACGGCTGGTATCACTTCCAGCATCTACGGGAACTCTCCGAACAAGTTCACGCCCACGGTGAAGACCGGCACGGTCGGACTATCCCCAACGGCAGGAAGCTCGCAGAGTACGGCAATCGCGTCAAACACCGCATTCCAGAACGGTTTTGCCAGTGGCGACACGCTTGCTCAGCTACAAGCGGCGGTTGGACCTGGCGTAACCTTCGCGACCCCTTCGCTCTATGTCAATCCAACGAAATTTCACACCAACAAGGTCCTTGAATGGAGCTTGGAGGTCGAACAGCCACTCACGAAGCATGATGTGGCTACGCTATCCTATGCGGGAAATCACAGTTATAACTATTTTCTTGCAAATTCATCAGCAAACGGATACTCATCCGTCGGCTACGGTGGACTGCCAACTACAATTCCCGACGCACGTTTTGTTAGCGTGACCCAGGGCTTCGATACAGGCTATAGCAACTACAACGGACTCACCGTTGCTGAGCGGCACGCTTTCGCGCATGGATTTCAGGCGCAGGGCAGCTATACCTGGAGCAAATCGCTGGCATTGACATCGATCTACAATCCAACTTTGTACTCTCTCAAAACGCCTGCAATCATTGGAAAGAAAACGGACGGCTATGGGCCGACTGCCTTCGATACGCGGCACAATTTCTCAGCGGACGTGCTGTATTCGACGCCGAAGTTTTCAAAGGTTCTCTACCAGAATACTTTGGGCGGGTGGAAGCTGGGGGGAAAGATTTACCTCTATAGCGGGCGTCCCTTCTCGGTGACAAATGGTGGAGTTAGTGCTGTTGGTGCTGGAGGATTTGTCCAAGTTAGCGGTTCTGTGCTTGCGGATGTTATTAATCCGGCAGTTCTCGGCAGACACTGCACACGGGCTAACCTGAGTGTTGGGTTAGGGAGCAAGAGTTGCTTTGCCAGCACTGACTTTGCTCCTGCGACTGGAGCAGGCGCTGAGACAGACTGGGGAAACACCAAGCCGAACAGCTTCCGCGGTCCCGGTTACTTCTCCATCGCAGCGCAGCTCGGAAAGACGATTCCGGTCACCGAGAGCACGCACTTCGAGATTGGCGCGGATGCCTATAACCTATTCAATCATCCGAATTTCGGCGTTCCGGCCTCGGATGTCAATGCAACTGTTGGAAATCCAACATCCACTTTTGGTGAGATTACTGGCACACAGTCCTCACCGACCAGCATCTATGGCACCGGTGAGGGGTCACTCGTCTCCGGGCGCGTTCTGGTTGTCTTCGGCAAGTTCATCTTCTAACCCCGTACGGCCGCCGTTGCCGAGTTGGCAGGCGGCCGTACATAGATGGCACCTAATTCACGGAGGAAATACGATGCGAAAGACTCTGTCTTTATCCAAATTCCTGGTTCTATCGACTTCCTTGTTGCTTCTGTTTCCTGTGCTGCTCTCGGCACAGACCGAGAAACTCACGCTGGACGATCTGCTGGGCGGAGGCCGCGGCGGTCCAGGCGGCGCTGCTGCTCCAGGCGGACCTGCTGGACCTGGCAGTCGCGGCGGAGGCGGAGGGTTCCGTGGGCGCGGCGGCGAGGCACGGCTCACTCCCGATGGCAAGTACTCCGTGACAGAGGAGAGCGGCCAGATTGTGCTGAAGCCGACCGATGGCAGCGCGGAGAAGGTGCTGACCTCCTCGTCAGATTTGAAGTCCAATGTGGAGTTGTCGCCCGATGGACAGCACATCGCGTATCTCAGCCAGGGGCAGGTATGGGTGGTGACGATTGCCGGCGGCGATGCGTTGCAGTTGACGCACGATCCCAAGGGACCGGGCGATCCGCGCGGCGCAACCGATCACGATCCGCAGTGGAATCCCAAGGGCAAGTGGATTCTCTACGATACCGGAACCAAGGGATACAACGAACTGTATGTCGTTAGCCAGGACGGCAAGGTAAGGAACTGGCTGGCGGCGACGGAGATCTATCACGGCAAGGATGTGATTGCCGCAAACACAGCGCCGGACAAGGGAGACGCTGTCGCATCCGACCGCTTCGATGCGCGTCCAGCGTGGTCTCCCGACGGAACACGCATCTCCTACACGGAGCGTTCGCGTGAGTTCTTCTCCGGCAAGCTGAAGGTGCTGCCGTTCAACCAGGAGACGGGTAAGGCATCCGGCCCGGCGCTGGATCTATATGTTGCGAAGAACGATCCGGGCGGCGCGTGGGCCATCAACACGGACGTCTGGTCGCCCGACAGCAAAACGCTGGCCGTGGTGCTACAGGAGACGCACTGGGACAAGATTTGGCTGATCCCTTCCAAAGGCGGAGCGCCGAAGGAGTTGACCTTTGGCGAGGGTGAGGACGAGTCTCCCATCTACTCGCCTGACGGAAAGTGGATCGCCTTTGAATCGAACCGTGGCGTTGCCGAGGAGCGGCACATCTGGGTCGTTCCATCGGCCGGCGGCGAGGCGCATCGCCTGACCAACTTCACTGGCCACGAAGCCGGGACTCGTTGGTCGGCGGACAGCCAGAGCATCCAGTTCACACACAGCACTGTGCTGGGCGCTTCGGCAAGCTATAGCGCGGATGTAAGTGGCAAGACGGAGCCGCGCCTGATTGGTGAAGAGCGTCCTTCACGCTATGCGAATCTCGGCATCACGCCTGAGGTAATTCACTTTAAGAGCAAGGACGGATTGACGATTGCAGCCATCCTCTACAAGCCGGTGAACTATCAGGCGGGCACACGCTATCCGACGATCATTCTTGCACACGGAGGACCCGAGGGGCAGACTGCGCTGAGCGCTTCGCCGACGTCACTCTATCTGGCGGACCAGGGATACGTCGTACTGGAGCCGAACTTCCGCGGCAGCACGGGCTATGGCGAGCGCTTCCGCAACGCCAACGTGGAGGACTCCGGCGGCGGCGAGATCGACGACATCGCGGCCGGCGTGCAGTATCTGGTCGACACTGGGCTGACCGATCCGAAGCACGTTGGGATCTCCGGCGGAAGCCACGGCGGAACGGTGGTTGCCAATGCCGTGACCAAGCTGCCAGACACCTTTGCCGTGGGCATCGAGAAGTTCGGCGTCGTCGATCGCGCGCTGTTCCTGAAGTACACCAACCGCAACTCCGAGATCCGCTGGGAGACGAAGATGGGCGGTACGCCGCAGCAGAAACCGGCGGTCTATCGCAAGGCAAACGTACTTCCCGACGTGGCGAAGATCAAAACTCCGCTGCTGATCCTGCACGGCGAAGAGGACCCGCAGGTTCCACCGCAGGAGTCGCAGCAGTTTGCGGCTGCGCTGAAGGCAGCGGGAAAAACGTATACCTACATCACATATCCCGGCGAAGGGCATGGCATCTCGCAGCCTGACCATCGACGGGACGCTACAGAAAAAGAAATCGCGTTCCTCAATAAGTATCTGAAACCCGACTCGGTCCAAGTCGCAGCCCAATAACAGCAAGGCCCGGAGCACGGCCCGCGTAACGTGGGCCGTGTCTCTGTCAGGAGAAGAGAATGCAGCATCTGAAGATTCGCACAACCAGCGCAGCGACCGTACTCGCAATCGCCACCACCCTCTTGTTCGCGCAGCAGCACTCCCGCATAAGCGTTTACGACCCCGGAATTCGCCCCGAGACCGCTGCCTCCATTCAGGCGGAGAAGGCCGCGGAAGACGCGTGGTTCGCGCACATCCAGGTACTTGCTGGCGACGACCTCAAGGGGCGCAGGACTGGTACGCCGGATTTCATCCACGCGGTGGAGTACGTCGAATCGCAGTACAAGGCGATTGGACTAAAGCCGGCAGGGACAGACGGCTATCGACAATCCGTTGGATTTCGCAGCGCCAGCGTGGACGCCGAAGCCTCAAGCCTTGAGCTGGTGCACTCTGATGGACAGACGCAGAAGCTAAACATCGGCAGAGAAGCCACGCTCAGTCCAAACGCGGAGGGTGCGGTCTCCGTCTCTGCTCCGGCGGTCTTCGCTGGCTATGGACTGGTTGTTCCCGGACTTGGATTGAATGATGCCAAGGCCATCGACCTGCACGGAAAGATTGCGGTAATTCTCTTATCATCGCCAGCCTCGGTGCATGGACCGCTGAAGGCATACTTCCGCACCGCGGGCGCGCGATGGAAGGCGCTGAAGGCTGCCGGAGCAGTGGGCCTCATTACGATTCCCGAAGCGCGTCAGTTTGCGGGAGGGGCTGGGCGTGGAACCGGGGGGGGACGTGCAATTGCGGGTGGCGCAATTCCAGCGCAGCAGGGAGGACCTGCTTCGACAGTTGGTGCCACGCAAACTGCCGCTGGTGGAGCGGGTGTTGTGCAGCAGGAAGGCGCGGGACAAGGAGCTGGTTTCACGCGTCAGCCGGGCATCCAACTCGCCGATCCTGTGCTCAATCCGCTCGAGGGGGCGCGGCTGAGTGCAACGCTGCCCGCAGCTTCGGCAAGTGCTCTGTTCGCAGGCTCGCCGCACACTCTGGATGAACTGCAGGCGCTGGCGAAGAATGGCGATGCGCTGCCATCGTTTCCGCTTTCGGTGACGGTCCGCGCTATGACAACGACGAAGGTGATCTCCACCGTCGACGCTCCGAATGTTGTTGCGCTGCTTGAGGGCAGCGACCCGAAGCTGAAGCATGAGTATCTTGTGTTGAGCGCGCATCTCGACCACCTCGGCGTGGGGCGTCCGGTCGATGGCGACGCAATCTATCACGGCGCGATGGACAACGCTTCGGGAATCGCGTCGCTGATCGAGACGGCAAAGGCGTTGTCCAATGGCCCACGGCCAAAGCGTTCCATCGTCTTTCTGGCACTTACCGGAGAAGAGGAAGGCGAGCTTGGATCGCAGTTCTTTGCGCATTACCCGACCGTGCCGCGCGCGCAGATCGTCGCGGACCTGAACATGGACATGTACCTTCCGATCTTCCCGCTGCATTTTTTGGAGGTGCAGGGTCTGGGGGAATCGACGCTGGGGAACGATGCCCGCGCGGCGGCGCAGTTGAACGACATTGAGGTGCAGTTCGACAAGCAACCGGATGAGAACCGCTTCATCCGCTCCGACCAGGCGAGCTTTGTGAAGTATGGGATTCCATCCCTGGCCTTCAAGTTTGGCTGGCTGCCCGATACGCCCGAGCAGAAGGCCTTCAATGACTGGATTCGCGAGCGCTACCATCGCCCGGGCGACAACCTTACTCAGCCGATCGACCGCGAAGGGGCCGTGCACTTCGATCGCGTTCTGCTGACGCTGGTCACCCGTGTTGCGAATGCATCCACGAGGCCGACGTGGTACCCGGAGAGCTTCTTCAGCACAATTCCACGAACCTGAACCAGATACGCACCTGTCTCTCGCATACGCAATACCGCGAGAAACAGGCCAGCAATCAGATGAGCTGTACCGATGCAATGAATGATCCATGGCATTATCCACTCAACCGCGCCAGAACTTCTTTGGAGGCACAATGAATACTCGCTCAACACTTATTCCATTTGTGAAGTCGATTCTTGCTCTCGCAGCGGTCACATTTGCTTTGGGCAGTGCAACCGCGCAGACGTTGACAGTCAACTCCGCCGATTATCCCACGCTCGGCAATCCGACCTCTGCCGTGGAGACGCCGGACGGTCGCTATGTCTTCGTCTCGGTGACGAATGTCGGCGGGCCGAACTTCTCCGGCCCGGACTCCACTGGCGCAAGGAAGGGCGTTGTCTCTGGCGTTCAGATCTTCCGCGATGCAGACGGCACGCTCAGCTCGGCCGGATTCGTTCGGCTGGGCAGCAGCGGCGCAAACGGCCTGGCATTGCTGCCGGGCGGAAAGACTCTGGTTGTCGGCGCGGGCGATGACGGCGTCGCATTCCTCGACGTGCAGGACGCAATCCACGGAACAGCCAAGCCGGTCTTCGCCGCTCAGGGCGCGGGCGCGGGGACCTTCGATGTGGTCGCGACGCCCGATGGAAGGTATGTGTTCTCCGCCAATGAATACGGCGTGGTTGCGCAGCAGCGCGGCAACGTCGGCGTTATCGCGGTGGGGCCGGATGCGAACGGACGCGTGACGCAACCCGTAACGCTCGAGCAGATTCCGTTGGGGGACGTTGTCCCCAGCCTCACTCTCTCGCGCGACGGAACGCGTCTCTACGTTGCCACGGAGTTGGTGCCGGCGAAGAGTGCCTTGCAGATCGCCGGCGCCGCCAATCCAACCCTGAGCAAGAACGATTGCGTGCAGGCGAAGGGATCGCCGGCAAGGTCGAATGGATTGATTACGGTCATCGACGTTCTGCGCGCGGAGACTTCGGAGTACGCCGGGCAGGACGCGGTCCTCTCGCGTACGGCTGCGGGATGCTCGCCCGTGCGCCTGGTCGAGTCTTCGGATGCCTCCGCCATCTTTGTCTCCGCACGCGAAGACAACGCGGTATTGCTGTTCAACCCGGCATTGCTGGAATCCGATCCGGATCACGCATTTCTGCGTTCCATTCCGGCGGGCGGCGATGCGGCCGTCGGCCTTCTTCTCTTCGACCAGGATCGCTTGCTTGCGGTTGCGAACTCGAACCGCTTCGCAGACTCCGCGGGGTCTCTTGCCTTGCTCAGTGTTGCAAAGCCGGCCGAGCCAAGCCTGCTACAGACGCTGCCTGCAGGAACCTTCCCAAGGAACCTCAGCCTCGCGGCCGATGGCCGGTCGTTCTATCTGACCAACTATACTTCGCGTAGTCTGGAGAGGGTCATTGTTGCTTCTGCGCCAATTACCGTGGCCTCTCGCAATTAAGTCAGGCCGTAATTTACTATCTGGACTACTAACAAAGATGAATGGATCAGAATGCCACCCGTTGCTTATTTGGAATGTACTCGTTGTCATGCAAGGATCACTGCGGATACGCCGCAGACCGTCTGTACGCAATGCGTGGAAGCTCCCGCCGGCTCGCTCTTCGTGCGCTACGACCTCTCGTCGCTGCGTGGCACCTCTCCCGATGCGGTCATTGCAAAGGATCTGATAACTCCCTGGGCCGGGATGTGGCGCTATCGCTCCGTGCTCCCAAATGTTCAGCCTGTTACCCTCGGCGAGGGATGGACGCCGATGCTGCGCAGCAAGCGATATGCAAATGTGTTTGTGAAGGAGGAAGGCGCCAATCCGACTGGCACCTTCAAGGCGCGCGGGCTGGCCATGGCCGTCACCATGGCGCGTCACTACGGACTACGCAAGCTGGCTGTTCCTTCCGCCGGAAACGCCGCGGGAGCGCTTGCCGCCTATGCCGCGGCAGCGGGAATTGAAGCTCATATCTTTATGCCGAAAGACGTTCCCTTCGCCAACTATGTCGAGGCAGTTGCTTACGGCGCGAAGGTCACGCTAGTCGATGGGCTGATCTCTGACTGTGCGCGGATCGTCAACGAGCGCAAGCAGCACGAGGGATGGTTCGACGTCTCCACGCTCAAGGAACCGTTCCGCATCGAAGGCAAAAAAACGATGGGGTACGAGCTGGTGGAGCAGTTGGGATGGGAGTATCCCGACGCGGTCTTCTACCCGACGGGCGGCGGCGTTGGATTGATCGGAATGTGGAAGGCATTTGAAGAGATGGAGGAGCTTGGCTGGGTCAAGCCGGGCAAGCGGCCACGCATGATCGCGGTACAGGCCGCGGGTTGCGCCCCCGTGGTCCGCGCCTACGACGATGGTGCCAGGGTAAGCCGGATGTGGCAGAACGCTTCCACGTTTGCAGCGGGGCTACGCGTTCCAAAGCCCTATGGCGACGCCATTATTCTCGATATTCTACGGGCCTCGGACGGCATTGCGCTCACCCAGACCGACGACGAAATCCTGGCATCGATCCTGGACTGGGCGAGGAACGAAGGGATCTTTCTTTCACCTGAAGGGGCCTCCGTCACTGCCGCCTATGACAAGCTGCTGGCCGATGGAATCCTCAAACCATCAGACCGCGTCGTACTCTTCAATACGGGAGCCGGGCTGAAGTATACAGACGTCACGGCGGATGCAATGAACCTCAAACGGCCATAGAATGCCAAGCTGGATTCCCTCATCTACGCGGAGCCGGGCCAGGGTCACTTTGGTCCTCGCCCTGACTGGCCTTGCGCTGTGGTTGGGAGGCTTGACCACTGCTCTGCTTTGCCATGCGTCGCTCGGCGCGGCACTTCGTTCCACGGCATTGGTGCTGTTTGCCCTTGCCATTCTGCCTCGCTCCTCACTCATGCGTTGGACATTCCTCGCCATGCTGGCGGGCGTGGAGCTTGGTCTCGATGCGCCGCGCTTCGCCGTTGAGACGCACTTCTTGGGCGAGCTGTTCCTGCGGCTGATCCGCATGATCGTTGCACCGCTGATCTTTGCCAGCATCACCACAGGCATAGCGGCGCACGATCATCTGCGCTCCATCGGTCGCATCGCGGTCAAGTCGCTTATCTACTTTGAAGTCGTCACTACGCTCGGTCTGGTCCTCGGCACAGTTGCGATGAATCTCTCCGGCGCAGGCTGGGGGATTGCACTGCCACAAGCAGTTCAGGATTCCGTGCCCGCAGCCGAGACTGTACATTCATGGCAGCAGTTCATTGTTAACCTGTTCCCGGAGAACATCGCGCAGGCGGTCGCGCAGAACCAGATTCTACAGGTTGCGATCTTCTCATTGTTGTTCGGTGCAGCGCTGGCCATGCTCTCGCAACAGAAGCGCGCGCCCCTGCTCTCTGTGCTGCAATCGCTCGCGGATGTTATGTTTCAGTTGACACGAATCATCATGCTCCTCGCACCGCTTGCCGCCGGAGCTGCCCTGGCCTACAGCGTGGCGAGCATGGGGCTGCTCGCGCTGCTTCCACTGGTCAAGTTGGTCCTCACGTTCTACGCGGCGCTGGCCGCATTCTGCCTGTTGGTCCTTGTCCCCATCCTTCTTCTCTTTCGCATCCCCGTTCGGAGATTCATTGCCGCGGTGGGAGAGCCGGCTGCGATCGGATTTGCCACCACAACGTCGGAGGCCGCTCTGCCACTGGCGATGGAGCGCATGGAAGAGTTTGGCGTGCCGCGCTGGATTGTTTCTTTTGTGATTCCGTTGGGCTACAGCTTCAATATGGATGGGGCCAGCGTCTATCTTTCCATGGCTTCCATCTTTGCGGCGCAGGCTTCGGGGATTCACCTCAGCATTGGTCAGCAGATCGCAATGCTGGCTACGTTGATATTGGCCAGTAAAGGTGTCACTGGTGTTCCGCGCGCGACCCTGGTGGTGCTGCTGGCGACAGCCAGCACAATCCATATTTCCACGGCTCCCATACTCCTGATCCTCGGTGTTGACACCCTGATGGACATGGGCCGCACCATGATGAACATTGTTGGGAACTGCATGGCCAGCGCCGTCATCGCGCGCTCCGAAGGCAGCTTATTCGATTCCTCGATATTGCCCAGGCCAGAATGACGATGTTGAATTCATAACTCGACTCCAACCGGGGTGCCGATAATTACTTCTTAGAGATGAAGTGTCTTGTCCGCGCCATAGACAAGACCGAGCGTGATTAGAGCTATCGCAATTTCTCCGATGGTCCCGACTAACAAAGGACGGATGCCTTGTTTGCTGAGCTCGCGGACGCTGGTACGAAGACCGACGCCGGCGAAGGTGAGCAGGAACGCCCAACGGGAAAGATTGCCAACTGCCAGGAGCTGCGGTTTGGTGAAGAATCCTATCGTGGCGAGCAATGAGATGAGCAGGAAGCCGAGCACAAACTTAGGAAACTTAAGCCAGAGAAAGGCCGCCTTGTTTTGTATGCCGGCGGCCTGACCTTTCGAAGCCCAATAGATTGCATATCCGAGTACAACAAAGCCGATGAGTGCATTGCGGCAGGTCTTGGTGAGGACGGCGATTTTTCCGGCGGCGTCGGAGTAAAGAGCGCCGGCAGCAGCGGTTTCAGCTGTGTTGTCGACAGCGAGACCGGTCCAGACACCGTAGGCGTGATCGGAAAGGTGCAGCGTGTGGCCGATCGCGGGGAAGACGAAGAGCGAGATTGCGCCGAGGGCAAGAATGGCAGCGATGGCATAGGAGGAATCTTCCTCGTCGGCTTCGATAGCGCCCTGAGTCGCGATAATCGCAGAGACACCGCAAACCGACGCGCCAACAGATAGCAACGAAACCAGCTTTGGAGCCAGCTTGAATCGCTTGCCAAGCCAGGTCATGAAGGCCAGGGAAAGAGCGATCTCCACGAAGACCAGTGCAAGCGAGATGCCGCCCAAGCGTGCGATGTCGCCCAGAATAAACCGTGCACCCAATAGAACGATGCCGGTCTTTAACCAGAAATCGTAGGTGGCGACTCCGCGGCGGAAGATCGCGGGGACACCGACGGTATTCGCGATGATGAGACCAATAAGGATGGCCCACAGAACATATTCGATGTTGGGGAGCACCAGATGATGAGATTTCCCGTAACGCGCAATAAACTGCTCGATGAATTTGCCACCATACCCGACGGCTGCAAGCAGGAACAATCCGGGAACGAGCCCAAGCCAGTCGCTGAGACGGCTCGAAGACTGGGCGGGCAAAGCAGCGATGGAACCTGTGTTTGACATGACGGTCTCCTGTGCCTACCAAGGAACGATTTTCAGAACTCCGAAACGGACGAGGAGGGCAAGTCCAATCGAAAGTAAGACAGCCCAGGTGTCTGATGACAATGCGGCGGATAGCGAAGGACGCGGGGGACCCGGCATAGATTGCTCCTTGAAAGAAATGGAGAAGTTGCAGCGTGGCCGCACAAGTGAGTGCTATCGCTGCATCGGAGTTGAATTTGAAATGGGCGGTGCAAGTGAGCGCTTAGCGTTGAGGACAACAACGCACAGGCTGCAGCAGAGCGACAATTTTGGCGAGTGTGCTCATGTGTGGTTCATTTGTAACATCTGGAATGATGTTGAGCAAGACAAGAGGCCACGATTTAGATTAATGCCAGGTTAAAATCAGGCCTTTGCTTCGACCGCAAATCGAAGTGAGTTGTCCATGCTTCGGTAGAGCGCCTCTACCGCCTCCAGCAATGCGAAGACTTCTTCTTCAAGCTGATTCAGGGCCTCATTGTTTTTCTGCTGCGCAGCTGCAATCACCGGCTCAAAGCGTATCCCAATCAGCCCAGCCTGGATGAAGTGCTTAAGAAAATTCTCAAAGACAGCCGCATCCGTAGGCGCTTCAATGCCCCGCGTGATCAACAGCGCACGAGCGCTGCGCAAGGCAATGTTGTACAGTATGTCCTCATCCTGCGAGTCGCCTGCGCGAAGCTCTTCGCGCAGGCGCCGGGCACTCGTCAGGTCGACCTCAATCAGGTCGAACAGCCCAGCCGAGCACTCTCCCAGTCCCTTGCCAACCAGCGAGAAGGTGTCCTTGGCGCCCCAGTCGTAGTAGTAGGTCTTGTCCACGCTAAACTCTGGAACTGTACGGAAGCGATCGGCGATGGCCCGGATCGCCTGCGTGCCTTCTCCATCCACATAGGCCGCGAAGGAGGCGTAGCTGTCCTTCTTCACCAGCCATAGTTTTAGGACCTCATGCACAAACTCGGGCAGATCGCGTGCACTCACGCGATCGATCTGTCGTGCCAGCCGGGCTTTGCCCTCGCCGATCTCTGCACCGGCTACGACCATGTACGCCGGGAACATCTGTTGCTCTTTGCGCCCGACATTGCCGAAGAAACCGAGGTCGGCCAACATGTGCTGTCCGCATGTATTCGGGCAGCCGGAGAGATTGAGCCGAAACTCCGGAATCCGGTTCAGATCCAGGCCGGAGTCCTTCAGTCTCTTCGCAGTCGCGGTCAGCGCCCCTTTGGACAGGCAGATTCCCAGCTTGCAGGTGTCCGCTCCGGTGCAGGAGATGGAATTCCCCATCATGCGCGGACCGGATGCAAGCTCCGTGATCTCTCGCGTCAGATGGAAGACATTTGGGAGATAGTCTTCCGGTAGGTTGCGCAGACGCAGGTTCTGACCGAAGGTGGCACGAACCACATAGTTGCCAAAGGGTTCAAGGAAGTCTGCAAGGCGCATGGCATCTTCGTTCTTCAGATTGCCAAGAAAGATCGGAACCAGGACCGAGACCAACCCCGGCTGCTTCTGCGGCTCAACATATCTCTCTCGCCATTGCGCAAACTCGGGAGTCTCATCGACCTCCGGTGCATAGGTGGGAATTGTGCTGGTCTGCGGCACCTCTTCGAGGAGTAACGCGGGATGGTTCTCTTCGCGAACACGCTGCAACTGTTCCTCATACAGCTCGCGGAAGCGCTCTTCGCCAAGCGTATTCCACAGGAAACGCAGGCGGGCCGCATGCCGGTTCTTGCGATTGCCATGTTTGTCGAAGAGCCGCTTGATTGCAGTCGTTACAACATACACATCCTCGGCGGGGATGAAGTTGTGCAGCAGGTGCCCAACCTCCGGCTTGGTGCCCAGCCCTCCGGCTACAAACACACGGAATCCCTTTTCTCCGTTGCGCAGCTGCGCGACGAATCCAAGGTCGTTGAACTCAGCGTACGAGCTGTCCGCCGTCGAGTTGGAGAAGGCGATCTTGTACTTGCGTGGCAGCATCCATGAATCGGGCTCGGCGATCAGTCTGCTCGTCAAGGCAAACGCATAGGGGCTGGGATCGAAGACCTCATCCAGTCCGACGCCTGCATCCGGGGAGACAAGGACGTTGCGGACCGTGTTTCCCCCTCCGCCCCGTGCCGCAAGTCCAACCTGCAGCAGTTCCCGCATCGCGGGCAGAATGTTCTCCAGCTCAATGTCGTGAACCTGAAACTCCTGCCGCGTTGTAACGTGAATCGCAGGACTGCCAACCCGAGCGGATATCTCGGCAATCGTACGCAACTGGCGTGGCGTCAGCGCGCCGCCGGTAGTCCGAATCCGCACCATGTAGCTGCCATCGGTGCGCTGCTCATAGCAGCCGAAAGGGACGCGACGCACCTTCAGCGTAGCCGCGTCAATCTCGCCGCTACGGTAGCGCTCAATGTAGGAATCGAGCTCTTCGAGCTCAGACGCGAGGTTTTCCGGAACCTTGTAGAACATGCTATCTCCAATCCGCAATTCGTATGAGCCCAGCGACATGGATCGCATGTGCCGATCGACAGCCGGCATCCAGACGCTATCGAGTCATATTAATAGGATATTGGAGTTACAATTTCTACGGTGTGATGTTGGTCACAAGTGAATGCAGATGCTCCAGCAGGCTGCATTAGACAGAATTTTGTATTCCACGTCGTAAGGGAGCTTCCTTGACATGGATTCCAGAAAGTTCGGCATTGTATTTATTGATTGTCGCCAAATCTCTAGTGCCGTATCGACATTCTGGATTAGTACTGCGAAATCAGCATGGCGACTGGTATCACATGATCTGGACGCCGTTGAAGATCGCCGTCGCAAACGGCGTTTTCCGGGAGTAAGATTCGAATCAGTGCCGGATAACTGGTTCAAAGCCGAAGTTTCATTCGCTTGCCTACACTGCCGGCGTCGCAGCAGCGAAGTATGGATCGCTAACGCATCCGGGCAAAATCCACGTGCGGTCTTCGCACCTTTCATCGAGCAGCAGACATGATCGAAGAACCAATTGAGATTCGAACTCCGGACGGCGCTGCGGACGGCTTTCTGATTCAGCCGGAAAAAGAAGGCCGCTGGCCGGGCGTCCTCTACTTGACGGACATCTTTGGACTTCGCGATGCAAGCCAGGGCATGGCCAGCCGTCTAGCCGCCGAGGGCTACGCGGTGCTTCTGCCAAACATCTTCTATCGCAATGGCAAACCGCCCATCTTCAATTTCCCTTTCAAGCCAGGCGACGAGCGCTTCATGAAACGCATGAACGAGATTCGCGGTCTGCTAACGCCCGACGCAATGGACCGCGATCTTTCCGCGTACGTCGATTTTCTCGCGAAGCAGCCGAGTGTCAGTGGAAAGGCCTTTGGCGCCGTCGGCTTTTGTTTCTCCGGGCAAATGGTGTTGCGGGCCGCTGCCACGCGATCGGACCAGATTGCCGCCGCTGCTTCATTCCACGGCGGCGGTCTTTACACCGACGAACCGACCAGCCCGCACACGCTCCTTTCTCGCGTCAAGGCGCATCTCTATTTCGGCCACGGCACCGAGGACCGCTCGATGCCGCAGGAAGCCATCGAGAAGCTCAATCGCGCCCTTGCGGTGTGGGGCGGAAATTACGAGAGCGAAGTTTACGAAGCGCACCACGGTTGGACCGTTCCCGACAGTCCCTCATACAACAAGCCCCAAGCCGAACGCGCCTACAAAAAACTAACCGACCTTCTCAACTCAGCCCTCAAGCGCGACTGAACGCGGGCGTTCACGACTGGCGCTGGCAGCGACGCCACAGACAGACTGCGTTGATCCCAACACGCCCATTGAAGATACGGTCGGCGCCATGGCCGAGCTAGTTGTGCAGGGCAACGTGAGGTTTCTGGGAATGTCGGAAGCCGCGCCAGGAACGATTCGCCGCGCCGCCAATGTCCATCCCATTACCGCGCTCCAGACGGAATATTCTCTCTGGTCACGTGATCCGGAGGGCGAGATTTTGCGAACCTGCCGTCAGTTAAGCATCGGCTTTGTTGCCTACAGCCCGCTGGGCCGGGGCTTTTTGACCGGACGCTTCAAAACACCTGAAGATATTCCCGAGGACGACTGGCGGCGTCACCACCCGCGCTTCGAGGGCGAAAACTTCAAGCGCAACCTGCATCTTGCTGAAACGGTCAAGCAACTTGCGGCAGAGATTGGCTGTACGCCGGCGCAGGCGGCTTTGGCCTGGGTGCTCGCCCAGGGTGAAGATATTGTCCCCATACCGGGAACCAAGCACACGCGCTATGTGGAAGAGAATGTCGGGGTATTGAAGGTTGCGTTGACGCCTGAACAGCTTAGCCGGCTGAATGCGGCTTTCCCGTTGGGCGCGGCGGTCGGAGCGCGATACGACGAGCAAGTGATGAGCGCCATTAATCTATAGCCATGGTACGAACCCCCAATGCCATACCGAAACCAAACCTGAGACGGGATCGCCTCACCCGGTGGCTCTTCCAATTCCTCAAGCAGCATTCTAAGTTGAATCGAAAACGGATAGGGCTGCTATCTCTCTTCCACCAATATGCCCCTTCGAACTGCCTCTAAAGCCTTTCTATGGTCACCAAGTCGTAAAAAAGCTCCTGCCCAGTTGATTTTCGATACGGGGCTTCAGCCTCGCCGAAGGTGACCACTTTAATGGCCACGTGGTTCAAACCACCGACTTTCAGTCGGCTTTAGCCGAAACTCCAGTCGGCGGTTAAGTCCGCCGACTTTGAACCGACCGACTTCAAGTCGGTAGTGGTTCAGTCATTGGATTGTGTTTTTTGTCACCTCATGCTCAATTCCATATCCGGGAACCCCTCAGCGTGCATTCCTGATTTATGGGAGTGGCAATCTGTCAACGATAGTGCGTGGCGCCAGAACCGAATGGTTGAGAAACGTGCGGCTATGGCGTACTCGACGTTGTCCTCGGAGCCCTGCCGATAAGCAGTATCGAAAACGATGCGATCCGACAACTCATAATCGTCGGATCAACTGCGTCTGCTGGAGGGTTGATTGGCGTGACGGACTCTTGCCATGAGCGGAGAGTCCGTGGCTGTTCGTTGCCGTAGTAGCGCAGAGTCTGTGCGATTGGCTGCTTGGGATCGACCGGGAGGAACCGGTCGTACTGATTTCTGTTGCTGTCATGGCATGGTGTTCAACAACGCAGGATCGCCATTCGTAAAGGCTACAACAGCATCGGCAGGTCCCAGCAGCCAAAGATGGTGCTGACCGGAGTCGACTGGTCAGGGTTCGAGATATGCTACCCGAACGTCGATTTGCAATACGTCTGCCGGTATGATTTAATGAACGTTCGTTAGAATTATTCACGGAGGTCGCATGCCGAAGAGCGTTGCAAAGAGGAATATTCGCGAAGAGATACTCGAACGGTCGATCCGTCTATTCGCAAAGGCCGGTTATGACGGAGTTTCGATGCGTGATGTCGCGGTCGCTGTGGGACTCACGCCCGCTGCGCTCTACTACCACTTTTCCGACAAAGAGCAACTTTACGTGGATGCCGTGGCCTATGCATTCCGGGAAGTAACGGGTGTCCTGAAATCGGCTATCGAGGCTGCGGCGACTCCCTTAGCGCAGCTTGAATCGGTTGTCGGCGTGGCTGCCAAGATGCTCGCAAAAGACAAATCTCTTGTCCGCCTGATGCAGTGGGTGAAACTGGACAGCGATCGACAGCGCCTGCAAAAACTCGGGACCACCGCATTTGACGAATTGTTTCTTACCATCCACAAGTTGGTTGGCAAGCTGGGGTCTGGGTATAACGCCAGTCTGCTTACGGTTTCGATCGCGAGCATGGTCGTATTTCCATTTGAAGTCATGGATACCTGCCGTTTTTTGCCCGGGTATCAGTCAAAGAATGACGACCCTGCCATTCTGACGAAGCACGTGGTTCGGCTGTTGCGCCAAGGGCTATCAGGCGCTGACGGCGGCAGCCAATGATCCTGCGCGGCGCAATGATCAGCACCAGCGACAGGACACTTCAATTGTCGGGAGATCAATATCTTGAAACGAACGAAGCAGATCGCACTACTGGCATCATTGATGCTTGCTGTATGCCTAATTGCCTGCCACCGCAATCACGGCGTTGAGCCACAGCCTGTTCCGCAGACCAGGAATCTCCCCGTCATAACGGTGTCTATTGGCGCTCCAGTCGAATACACCACCGTCGGCTCTGTCGTATCCGATCAACGCGTCGATGTCACATCGAGGCTCAGTGGCTATATTCGCGCCGTCCTGGTTCATGAAGGCGATCGAGTACGGCGTGGGCAGGTGCTTGTGCGGCTCGATGCGTCGGATGTGGAAGGCGGCATCCGCCAGGCCCAGGCGGGAGTGAGTGCGGCGGAAGCGGCGTTCCGCGATGTGGAGGCCGACCGGGAGCATTTTCAGCGGCTGTTCGAGCATGGAACCGTCTCGGACAACGAATTGCGCAAGGTTGTTCTCAAGGATGAAGCTGCCCGCGAAGCTCTCAATCAGGCGCGGGCCGTTTACGACACGGCTTGCGCCCAGCGCCAGTATGCCGTAATCAACAGCCCCGTGGACGGCACGGTGGTGGCGCGCGCCAAGCTGGCCGGCGATCTGGCCGTGCCCGGCGCACCGATATTGACGTTGGAGTCGGAGCACGGGTTGTTGTTTGAGACTTTCGTGGATGTGGATAAAGAATCAATGGCCGCCATTGCCGCGGGCAAGCCGGTCGAGGTCAGAATCGACGGACTGAGCGCTCCGCTGAAAGGCACGGTAAGCCGACTGGTGTCTTCCGCCGATCCTGCCACTCGCAGTTACCAGATGAAAATTGCCTTGCCAGAGACGGCGGGACTGACGCCGGGCATGTTCGGACGCGCTGTCTTTCAGATTGGGGAGAGCAAGTCGCTCGTGGTGCCCCGGCAGGCAGTGGTCGAGCGTGGTGGTTTGTCCGGTGTGTTTGTTGTGAATGACGAAGGCAACGCCTACTTCCGTTGGCTGCATATCGGGCGCGAATGGCCTGACCGGGTCGAAGTGACCGCTGGCCTCAAAACCGGCGAACGTCTGGTTGCGGCTCCCGATTCAACTCTGCGTGATGGCGATCGGATTGTCGGCATAGAGGCCCGCAATGACTGAACGCAAACTCAACATTGCCGGCAGGCTGGCGGACATTTTCATTACCTCGAAGTTGACCGTGCTCTTCGTGCTGGCCTGTGTCCTTGTCGGAGTTCTTGCCGTCACACTAACGCCGCGCGAGGAGAATCCGCAAATCATTGTGCCTGCTGCCCAGATACAAGTGCTGTTGCCCGGCTCCTCTGCCGCGGAAGTTGAGGAGCTGGTCATCCGTCCGCTTGAGGGAGATATCAAGCAGATTACGGGCGTCGACCACGTCTATGCCACGGCCATGAACTCGGTGGGTGTGGTGATGGTGCAGTTCAAAGTGGGCGAGGACAAGGAGAAATCCCTGGTCAAGCTCTACGACTGCGTACTGGGCCAGCGCGACCGCCTTCCTGCCGAGGCGGGAACTCCACTGATCCGGAGCATGGATGTGGACGATGTTCCTGTTGTCACCGTCACTCTGGCTTCAGAAAAGTACGACGACTATGCTTTGAAGCGGCTTGCCGACCGGATGATCGAGGGGCTCAGAAGTCAGGGTACGGTGTCCGCCGCCTACGTCAAGGGCGGCCGCGACCGCGAGATACGGATCGAGTTGGATCCTGAGCGTATGCAGGCTTTCGGCGTAACGCTGGATCAGGTGCGCTCCCTCATCGCGGCAGGGAACGTCTCTGCCCCGCTGGGCACGCAGGTGCAGCAGGGGCAGAACCGCAAAGTTGTCCTGGATGGTTTTCTGACTTCGGAGGAAGACCTGAAGCATTTGATCGTGGGTGGCCAGGCGGGCCGTCCCATCTATCTTGGCGACGTGGCGCATGTCGTCGACGGTCCGCCTGAAGAAAGAGAAAAGCTCACCCGTTTTGCCTACGGTCCGGCGGATGCGCGCTTTGGTAAGACGCAGTTGCCTGAGATGTCCGCAGTGACCCTTGCCATTGCCAAGAAGCGTGGAACGAACGCGGTATTCTTCGCCAATGATCTTCTCAAGCGCATCGACAGGATGAAGGCGCAATTTGTGCCTTCCGGGGTTGATGTTGTGGTAACCCGCAACGACGGCCAAAAGGCCAACAATGCCGTGAATCGGCTTATTGAGCACCTGGGGATCGCAATACTTGCCGTCTTTATCGTGACCGCCGTCTTCCTGGGATGGAAAGAGGCGGTGATTGTCGGCGCGACGGTGCCGCTAACCTTGTCGCTGACTCTGGGTGGGGTTTATCTGTTCGGCATAACCATCAATCGCGTCACCTTGTTCGCCTTTATCATGCTGCTGGGGTTGGTGGTGGATGCCGCCATCGTCGTAATCGAGAACATTCATCGCAACTACAGTCAGCTCGGCCAGGGCGATAAGCGCCAAGCAGCGGTGCAATCCACGAATGAGATTGGTAATCCCACTAATTTGGCGACTCTCTCGGTGATGATCGTGGCCTTCTCCCTCTTGCCCATATTGACTGGCATGGGAGGGCAGTACTTCCATCCCGTTGGTATTACAGGACCACTCGCGATGGCCTTCTCTCTGTTGGTGGCATATTGCGTAGTTCCTTGGGCTGCGAACAAATGGTTGAAGCCGTTTGAGGGGCATGATCTTGAAGACCACGATGCTAGGAATCGGCTGCATCGCTACTACCATGCAGCCCTGGCGCCCTTTTTGAACAGCGCAAGGTGGCGTCGATACCTCTTCCTGATCGTGCTGGCGATGATCGCTTTATCATTGCTGCAACCGCTTTGGCAATTCGTCCGGCCTGGCGGCCTGAGCGGCCCTCAATCCTTCTTCGGCACTGAGACGTCCTTTCTGCCCAAGGACAATATGAACACGTTCAACATTACTATCGATATGCCGGAAACCGCCCCGTTGGAGACGACGGACCAGATTGCCCGCGAGATTGGTGCACTGCTGCGGCAGACTCCTGAAGTTCGGGACTATCAGACCTCGCTTGGTGAGGCCGGCGTGATCGATTTCAACGGCTTGTTGCGTGGTTCGGGGAACAAGGTTGGGCCTAACGTGGCGGAAATCCGCGTGAACCTCTCGGATAAGAAAATGCGCAGCAGAAGTTCGATCGACATCGCGCGCGAAATGCGTCTTCGCGTTGCTCCCATTGCCGCTCGCTATCCCGGCAGCACTGTGCAAGTGGTGGAAGACCCGCCAGGGCCGCCGATTCGCGCTACCGTGCTGGCGGAGATTTACGGTCGAGACCCACAGCAACTGCACATCCTTTCTCAACGCGTCAAAAGCGCCTTTCAGCAGACATACGACATGGCGGAAGTGAAAACCAGCGAGGTGGAAGACGTCTCCGAATACCACCTTGTCGTCGACCGGGAAAAAGCGGCGCTGTCCGGTATCACCAACGCCGAAGTGGCTATCGCACTGCGCCGCCTGATAGATGGTGAGGGGATGGGGGCCGCTCATATCCCAGGGGAGACAAACCCGGTACCGATCCGGTTACAGATTCCTCGCCGCTATCAGATTGACCCAACGCTGCTCTCACGAATCACGGTAACGAATCGGCAAGGACAGCAGGTGGCGTTGTCCGAACTGGTCCAGGTTATACCTGCCTGGGCCGACCGGCCCATTCAGCACAAGGACGATGAGCGGGTCACCTTCGTGGGTGGAGAACTTGCCCGCACGGCGTCTGTCTATGCGGTGCTGGACCTGAATCGGCGTCTGGATGGCATGGCGCTGCCCGACGGCAGCCGGCTTGCCACCGGCAATTTGCGCCCCTACAAGGCCGATCCGGACACTATCAACGGTTACAGCTTACTCTGGGACGGCGAGATGCGCTTGATGCTGGACTCCTATCGCGACCTGCTCTTCGCTCTAGCTCTGTCGATAGTCAGCATTTTCCTGATTCTGGTGGCCTATTACCAGTCCTTTGGCTTGCCCATGATCGCAATGTCCGCAATTCCTCTTGGGCTGGTAGGTGTCTTTCCCGGGCACTGGCTTCTTGGCAAGCCGTTCTCGGTCACTTCCCTGGTCGGCATCATCGCTTTGACCGGAGTTTTGGTGCGCAGTTCGCTGCTGATTATCGATTTCGTGCTGGACTATCGGCGGCAAGGCATGGGTCTGAGAGAAGCCATCCTCGAAGCCGGCGCGGTGCGTCTGCGTCCCATCCTGCTCACCGCATTGGCCATCGTTTTCGGAAGCATGATAATGCTCACCGATCCAGTGTTCTGCGGCCTGGGCATTTCACTGATCTTCGGTACGGTGGCTTCTACAGTACTGACCCTGATTGTTATTCCCTGTCTCCTTTTCTTGCACTTCAAGAGAGAGCAGGAAGGATCGGTGGAACAGGCAACGACGGTGAAGGATGAAACACGATGATGCATAACTATCGTTTGCGGAAGTCTCCCTGTGTATTATCTTTGGCTGGCCTGCTGGTGGCGTTGATGGCAAGCAACGCCGCCGCGGAGACTCTGGAACAGGCGTGGGCCGCCGCTCTGGCCGCGGATCACGGTCTCACGGCCTCGCGGGACAACTCCGCCGCCGCCGCCAGCCAGTTGGCAGCGGCAAAATCCGCTCGCCTGCCCGTTCTGGCGACGGGAGCAAACTACATTGCGCTTACCAACTTAACTGCAATCAAGGCAGACCTGCTGAGCCAATCGTTTCAGATCCCCATGGCGCAACGTAACGGCGTCCTCTATGACGCGACGGCAACCCTGCCGATCTACACGGGTGGACGTATCGAGCATGGCATCGCCGCGGCCTCCTCTTCACTCCAGGCAGCCAAGTTGAATGAGACCGCCGACGAACAGAATCTCAGGCTACATGTTGCCGAAGCCTATGTGAACGTGTTGCGTGCATCCAGCGGGCTCAAGGTGGCTGAAAGTCATGTGACCAGCCTGGAAGCACACGCTCACGATGTGGACAACCTGTTTCAACAGGGCATGGCTACCAAGAACGCCCAACTGTCCGCGCAGGTGGCGCTGCTCGACGCGCGGCAACAGGTTTTGCAGGCCGCCAACAGCTTGGACCTGGCGCGCGCTGCCTATAACCACCTCTTGGGGAGGGCGTTGGATCAGCCCGTCATGCTGGATGAGCTTTCGATCGAATCGGCAGACGATGCACTGCCTGTCCTGACCAAGCGGGCGCTGGATCAGCGCAGCGAGTTAAAGGCTATGGACCGTCAAGCCGCCGCCCTGCGCGATCAAGCTGTCGCCGTGCGAAGGGAAACCGCGCCTCAAGTAGGTCTTTCCGGCAGCTACGACTACCTGCAGGATCGCTATCTGGTGCATGAGGATCAATGGTCCGTCGCTGTCGGAATTAAGTGGAATGTCTTCGATGGTGGTGCTGCCCGCCATCGCGGGAGCGCCGTCGAACTCCAGGCTGCGTCATTGTCCGAACAGCGGGACGAACTGGCTTTGGCCATCGGATTACAGGTGCGTCAAGCCTGGCTGGATGTTCAGGAAACGCAAAAGCGGATCGGAGTTACACAATCCGCCATTGCTCAGGCGGAAGAAAATATGCGCGTGGTGCAAGACCGTTATGTGAACGGCCTTACTCCCCATACGGAGGTGTTGGAAGCTGAAACGCTGCGCGTTAACAGTGCGACCAACCACGCGAATGCCGTCTACGACGCGGTAATAGCTGGCCTTCGGCTCAAATATGCCATTGGCGAACTGTAGTTGCATTCGAATGTGCGCATCTCATTCAGTGTGATTACTGCGAGGTTTCGCCGAAGTCGATAAAGTTTGGATCGCTCGGGTTTATCGGAATCGTCATCGGCAGTATACGAACCAGAGCCAACAACCCTAAGGAAACACAATCTACAGAAAAACTAGGACTTGACTAAAAGCTGGCCCATATACAGAACAGCATAACTACTGCGAACAAAAGAACTGCGAGTACCCCGCAGATTGTTTTCATAGTGGAAACTCAATCCGGCTTCCAATCGATGATCTGTTCAATCACTTTGGCGCAAACCTCAATGCCTAAAGTACTGTTTACACAGAGGTGGTAAAGCCTGCGATCCGACCAATCGTGGCCATAGTAGCTCTGCGTATAGTGGGCACGCTCGGAATCGATGCGGTGCAGGAGAGCTTGCGAGTCGCGCTCGTACGGGTGGCGAAGCTTTATCCGTTTAACCTTTTCCGCAAGCGGTGCATATACCAGCACATGGAACACATGCGGATGGAGGCGTAATACACACTGCGCACCGCGCCCGATGATTACGCATTTGCCCTCCTTCGCTGCTCCTTCAATCACCCTCGCGGTGAACTGTTGCAGCGCATCGCGATCTACGTCGGTCCCGGCAACCTCTCCGGAGTAAGACCATAAGCCACCATAACGAAAGCCCTTCATCACTCGCTCCCACCATGCGCTGGAGTGCTCGTCAGCCTCTTCGGCCCAAGAGGCATCCACCTTTCCCATCGTTGCGACCCGCTCAATAATCTGCTTGTCCACGAACTCCCAACCCAGCAGTTCCGCCACTTTTCGCCCAATGTCGGCACCCCCACTGCCGTACTCTCTTGCAATCGTCACTATGTTGAACATGTTCTTCCTTCTTCCTTCTTCAATACGCCGTTCCATTCGTTGACTTGCTTAATATTTCTCTTAGATCTGCGAAGAACTCATGCGTGTCATTCTCGTCGAGGGTTGCGTTCAGGAAAGCATCATGTTGACTAAAGGTTTCCGTGATCGAGACAATAGGGGTGAGCGCGCCGGAAGCTCGAATTAAGCAGGTCAGGTGTTCTCGATCTTTTGCGGGAATTGAATAGCTCAGAACGATAAGGTCGAAATCTCCTGCATCAATACGATCGACCGCCTCTTTCACCGATGATACCGGCACAACCATGTATCCCGCGGATCGCAGGACTAGACTTCGGGTCTCTAATAACCATTGATCCAAGCCAACAGCTAGAACGATAGTCAGCGGCATGAAAACCTCGCTTTCATAAAGCGACTCTGTCGGGTTTAGGGTTCACGCATTTCGCTTACTCTTGCCAGCCGCCTCCCAGCGCGTTGTAGATTTGAACTAGCGCGAGCACTTCACTGTAACGCGCCTGGGACAAATTCAATTCGGCGTTATAGTGGTTCGTCTCATTGGTCAAGACTTCCAGATAGGAGGTGGCTCCCGCATCATAGCGGACATGCGAGAGCCTGGCTGCATCCTGAGCGGCAACTGTCAGAAGCTGCTGCTGTTCACGCGCTTCCCTCGATTTTCGATATGCGATAAGAGCATCGGAAACATCGCGGAACGCGCCTTGGGTTGTCTGCCGATAGACTAGTAAAGCCTGACGTTGCTGCGACTCTGTCAAATGCACATTGCTGCGAATACGGCCGCCCTCGAAGATTGGCTGCGCCGCGGAAACTCCTGTGTCCCACAGGCCGGCTGGACTACTGAAGAGGCTGGTGAGTGCTGTACTCTGATAACCGGCAATCCCTGTTAGCGAAATATCGGGGAAATATGCGGCTTTCGCCACTCCAATCCGGGCGTTGGCGGCAATCAGTTGTTCTTCCGCCTGGCGAATATCCGGACGCCGTTCAATGAGCTGCGACGGGAGTCCGGCAGGAACAGAGGGAAGAAGCGGTTGATCGGTAAGCTTCCGGCCGCGCGTGATGGGGCCCGGATTCTGCCCCAGCAAAATGGAGATATAGTTTTCCTGCTGCTCAATTTGCTTTTCGTAAGTAGGGATTTGCGTTGAGGCGGCATAAACGAGCTGTTCGGCTTGCCGCACGTCCATCAGAGGGACGGAACCGCCGTCAGAGAGCGTCTTTGTTAACCGCAAGGATTCCTGTCTGGATTTCAATGTCTCTTGTGTAATCTCCAGTTCAATATCCAGGGTTCGCAGTTGGAAATATGCGCTCGCCACATTGCAGACAAGAGTACTGATTACAGCCCTCTTCCCCCACTCAGTCGCGGCCAAGTCCGCGCGCGCAGCTTCAGTGGCCTTTCTGTATTTTCCCCAGAAGTCCAGTTCCCAGGATGCATTCAGGGCCAGTTGTCCCGACTCTGCACGATAGACCGGAGACATGGAAGTCTCTTCCTGGCGCGCTGAAGTTACGGCGCCGGAAGCTGAAAGCGATGGAAACTGGTCTGCGCGGGTAATGCCAAGTTGCGCCTGCGCCGCAACTACACGCTCGGCAGCAATGCGGGCATCGTAATTCTTGGCAATTGCCGTTCGGATCAGCGTCTGGAGTTGCTCGTCCTGGAATAACGTCCACCATTTCTCTTCGCCGAGGCTTTCTGGCGGCGGCACGGTCTTATTAGCTTCGGGGACTTCCAGTTCAGGGGCTTGCCCTCGGAAGCCTCCGGGCACGTCTACGGCGGGACGCGCATACTTCGGTCCAAACTTGCACCCTGCAAGACCCAGCATTAATAAGAAACTTAGAGAGAGTTTTAAGGTTCGCATCAAAGGTTCTCTCCCTTCTGTTCCGGCTCCACTGGGGGCGGACCATGCTTTTTACCAAAGTGCTCCGAGAGCTTCTCGAAAAGCGTGAAGGTCACGGGGATCAGGAAGATGGCTATGCCGGTTGCGGCCAGCATTCCTCCGATGACCGTTGTTCCCAACATGCGGCGTCCTTGAGCGCCCGCGCCCTTGGCAATCCACAGCGGCACGCAGGCGAGAATGAATGCGAAGGAAGTCATGATGATGGGGCGTAGACGTAACCTAGCTCCAGCCAATGCTGCGTCCACCACATTTTTCCCACGGTCATGCTCCAGCTTGGCGAACTCCACGATCAGAATCGCGTTCTTGGCGGCCAATCCAATCAGCATTACCATCCCAATCTGGGCATAGACGTTGTTCTCCATGTGGCGCGACCAAAGAGCGAAGTAGCCGCCGAACATCGCAACCGGAGTGCTCAGCAGCACGCCGAAGGGCAAGCTCCAGCTTTCATAAAGTGCGGTGAGGATGAGAAAGACAAACAATAGCGAGAGGCCGAAAATCTGGCCGGCAGAGACGCCCTTTGCGGCTTTTTGCTCCTGATAGCTCATACCCATGTAATCGAACCCCATCTCCGAAGGCATGGTTTGAGCGAACACCTCCTCGAGCGCCTTCATTGCCTGCCCGGAACTATAGCCAGGAGCGGCCGTTGCCATAATCTGCGCAGCCGGATATTCGTTGAAGTGCATGGTGAACTCCGGTCCCGTAATCGGTTTTATGCTTGATACCGCATCCAGCGGGACCATGTTTCCGCTCGGATTCGTCACGTAGAACTGTCCGATGTTTTTGGGGTCTGTCCGCGAGCTACCCTCCGCCTCCACATAGACCTGCCACTGCCGCCCAAAGCGGTTGAAGTAGTTCACCATGTAACCGCCCATGAAGGTCTGCATGGTTGTATACACGTCACTGAGGCTCACGTGCTGCCGGATGACCTTCTCCTTATCCACGTCGACGTAGAGCTGCGGGGCATGCGGAACAAATGTCGTGAATACGGATGCGATTTCCGGTCGCTTGCGGACTGCGGCAAGGAACGTATCCGTATTGCTCGCAAGAAAGTCGCTACCGCTTCCAGAGCGGTCTTCCAGAACGAAGCTCACACCACCGGAACTGCCAACTCCTGGGATGGCAGGTGGAGCAATGGCAATAGCGGTGCCGTCTTGAACCGAGGAGAAACTCTGGTTCAGATGATTCTGAATGGCTGCTGCCTGCAAACTCGCTGCGTGGCGCTTGTCCCAGTCGGTTAATTTGGCGAAAAGTATGGCGGTATAGGTATTTTGGGTGCCGCTGATCATGTCAGTGCCGCTGATGGCGGCTACGTTTTCTACGCCCGCTGTGTGAAGGAGAATGTCTTCCGCCTTACTGGCGGCTTCGGAAGTACGCTGCAACGAGGCGGCCTGGGGAAGTTGCAGGCGGACCGTGACATATCCCTGGTCTTCCTCCGGCACGAATGAGGTGGGCATTCTACCAACGATGAGCCACGCAGCCGCGGCTACGAAAGCGAGAAAGACCATGCTGAACGCGCTTTTGCGGATCATCAGGGCCGAATATTTGACATAGCCGTTTTGCGCATGTGCGAACGTCTTGTTGAACCAGTCGAAGAAGCGGCTGAAGGGACCATGCGCCTTGCCGGGCTTCAGGAGAATGGCGCACAGCGCCGGGCTTAGAGTGAGAGCGTTGAATGCGGAGAAGATCACCGAGACGGCGATGGTGACCGCAAATTGTTGGTACAACCTTCCCGTGATGCCGGGAATGAAGGCCGTCGGGATAAATACGGCGGCCAGGACCAGGGCGATGGCAATGACCGGGCCGGATACTTCCTCCATGGCCTTCAGGGAGGCATCCCGCGGCGACAACCCCTCCTCGATATGGCGTTCCACCGCTTCGACGACGACGATGGCGTCGTCGACCACCAGGCCGATGGCAAGAATCAAGCCGAACAAAGAAAGGGTGTTGATGGAAAAGCCCAGCATCGGGAAGAGAATAAACGTGCCGATCAACGAAACCGGCACGGCCGCCAGAGGAATGAGGGCCGGACGCCATCCTTGCAGAAAGATGTATATCACGATGATGACGAGGCCCAAGGCTTCAAACAAGGTGAGAACAATCTCGTGCATGCTGGAGGTGACCGCCTCGGTGGTATCCAGCGTGACGTGATACTCAAGGTCCTTGGGAAACCGTTGGGCAAGCTGGTCGAGCTTTGCATGTACTCCTGCGGCGGCCTGAACGGCATTCGATCCTGGCAACTGATAGATGGCAAGGGCCCCAGAGGGAGCACCATTGTACTTGGCGTCGATATTGTAGGTCTGAGCGCCTAACTCGATACGCGCAACGTCCTTGAGATGGAGGATGGACCCATCCGGATTGGCGCGAATCACAATATTGCCGAATTCGTCCGCCGATACAAGCCTGCCTTGCGAAAGAACCGTGTAAGTAAATTCCTGGCCTTTCGGCACCGGATCTCCGCCAATCTGCCCGGACGGATTGACCGTGTTCTGACTCTGGAGAGCTTGGACGATCTCGGGAACCGTTACCGCGAGTTTGGCCAGCTTGTCCGGTTGCACCCAGATACGCATGGCGTAATCGCCGCCAAATACCTGGACGCGGCCCACGCCGGGAACACGCGCCAGTTCATCTTTCATGTTGATGTTGGCATAGTTGTCCTGAAAGTCCCGGTCATACGTGCCCTGCGGCGAGTCAAGGTTAATGATCATCAAGGGCGTCGACAGGGACTTCAGTACCTGTACTCCCTGCGCCGTGACCGCAGTCGGCAATTGGGCAGCGGCCTGGTTGACGCGAAGCTGAGTGAGAATCTGGTCTATATTCGGGTCCGTCTTTATATCGAAATCCGTATATAGGGTGGTCCAGCCATTGTTCGCGTTGGTGGAATACATGTAACTCATGTTGTCCACGCCGCTCATCTGGCTCTCGATCGGCGTCGCCACCGACTGCTCTACCGTCTTGGCGTCAGCTCCCGGGAAAATTCCAAGCGTGAAAATTTCCGGGGGCACAATCTCCGGGTACTGCGAAATCGGCAAACTGATCATCGCGACAGCCCCGACAATGACCATCAGGATGGAAATTACGATCGCAATAATGGGATGGTTGATGAAAAATTTCGAGATCATTCGTTACCTTCCGCCTGCGTTGTCGCAATCGTTGGATTGACGGTCATTCCATCCTTCACCTTGGCGTTGCCCTCTGAAACAACCTGTTCTCCGGCGTTCACGCCAGACTCGATGATCCACAGGGAACCAACGCGTTCACCCACTTTTACCGTGCGGACAGAGACCTTGTTATTTCCACCCACCACGGCGACCTGATAAGTTCCCTGTAACTCGGTAACGCAACGTTGCGGAACCAGAATGGCGGATCGGTTGATAGCGGTGGCCGCGTGGACCCGCCCAAACTGCCCCGGACGAAGAACATTTCCTGGGTTTACGAACGCGGCAACCAACCGGATGGTGCCTGTCTGCGGATCGACCTGTCTATCCACAAAGATCACTCTGCCTTGGTGCGGATACGTCGTACCATCGGAAAGCTCCAGTTGCAGTTTCATTGCTCTGATATCGTCCGGCGTGCCCCCAGAACCTTTTTGCATCCCTCGGCTGAAGCGCAGATATTCCTGTTCACTGATGGAAAAGTAGACTTTGATTGGATTGACTCTGGAAACTGAGGTCAGCACTGTACCCGGTGCTACGAGATTTCCCATCTGCGTCGCGGCGGTTCCCGCAATTCCATCGGTCAGTGAGCGAACGTCCGTAAAGTTCAGATTGATCTGCGATTGTTCGACCGCAGCCTCTGCGGCTTGCACGGAGGCCTTAGATTGCCTCTCGTCCGCTATTTCGGAATCGAGTTGACTCTGTGCGATCGCATGCTGCTCGACCAGCGGAGTATCGCGCTTGACATTGATCTCCGCAAGCGCGAGATGCGCCTGGGCCTGCGCAAGTTGCGCTTTGGCCTGATCCAAAGCAGCCTGGAACGTTCGCGGGTCGATTTGAAAGAGAACCTGGTCCTTCTGAACATACGATCCCTCAAGGTAGAGTTGCTTAACGAGGTAGCCGCTCACCTCTGGCTGGATCTGTGCATTAACAAAGCCGTCCAGCGTTGCTATCCAATCTCCATACACTGGCACGTCCTGCTGTATCGCCTTCACCACCTGCACAGATAAGGCGGATGGCGCCGCTGCTGGCGGCTTGCGGCTACAGCCGGAGAGCATCGCTGCCGATAGCGCCACAATAGCGAGGCTAGATACCGTTACGCTCTGACGTTTACGCCACCCCCGGTAGCACGTCCCTGTAGCGTGGATATTACGGAGGGAGAATGAAACTTGATCTCCCCCGGTAGTCGAGTCATTGCACAATTTCATCAAGAGAACCTTCCTAATTGCATTTGCGAATCGTATGAACGAGGATGAAGCGATCTCATCATTCCCAGGCATTTCCAGAAGAACAATGGCTTTCTGCGCGAGAGATCGCGCTTCTCACTGTGTAAGCCTTGCTCATGAGGGAGAGCGCCGCGTTTGCATCAGCCGCCAGGTGATCGGTCCCGATTAATTTGAAGTTGTGCAATTCGGATGCCAAGAGATTCCCCGTACGTGGATTGGCTGTAAATGTTTGAAAATAGCAAGATATGAGGTACAGGGCAGGCCGCGAGAACCGCCAAGTGTCGGAGGCTCCGACACCAACTCCGACAGTTGCCGGAGTTGTGCGACACTCGTTTCAGAGGGATTCGTCGATGAGTTCAGTGCTACAGTCTGATGACGCGCCCCAGGAGTTCGCGCCTTCAGGAGGTGATTCGCGGCTTGAAAGCGAACGTCTCAAGTTGCTCCTGGACATGACGAACATGCTGGTCTCGAATCTGGAGCCTCGCGATCTTCTCCGGGCGGTTTCGGTGAGCATCCGGCAATGTATGCATTGCGACACCGTCGCGGTGTGGATGCCGGATGCGGAGCAGCGCCACTTGCTCTCTGAGACTATGGACTTCCCGGAGAGCAAGGGATTCGCAAGGGAAGATTTACTGATACCGATTGATAGTTACGGTTTGGGCGAAACTTTCAGGACCGGCAGGCCTTTTTTAGTAACCGCATTAACCAAGGCCGATCTGACGAGTGAGCTTGGACGGAACATGGCTCTTTCGGAGGGCATCGTGTCTGGCTACTGTCTGCCCTTGATCAGTCGCAACCGGACGCTTGGAGTTTTGACTCTTGGCTGGCGAGTTGAGAACGCAGCCAACCCAGAGGATATTGAGTTCATGATGCAAGCGGCGGGTCAAGTAGCCTTAGCCATCGAGAATTCCTTGGCCTATCGCGAAATCGCAGAGCTAAAGGACAAACTCAAGCAGGAAAAGCTCTACCTGGAAGAAGAGATTCGCAGCGAGGCTGACTTTGAAGGAATCGTTGGGCAGAGTTCGGCTCTACGGCAGGTGCTTCAGATGGTCGAAACCGTGGCTGCAAGCGATTCAACAGTACTGCTGCTGGGAGAGACCGGAACCGGAAAGGAACTGATCGCTCGCGCTCTCCATGATCGCAGCCGGCGCAGAGATCGGACGTTGATAAGACTCAACTGTGCGGCGATTCCCACAGGTTTGCTGGAGAGCGAATTGTTCGGTCACGAGCGGGGTGCTTTCACCGGCGCGATCACGCAGAAGATCGGACGGCTTGAACTGGCAGATCAAGGCACGCTGTTTCTGGACGAGGTCGGAGACATTCCCTTGGAAGTCCAACCGAAACTCCTGCGCGCATTACAGGAACGGGAATTCGAACGCCTGGGCAGCACAAAGACGAAGAAAGTTGATGTTCGTCTGGTGGCCGCTACCAATCGCGACCTGCAAAAAATGGTTGCAGAGAAACAGTTTCGAAGCGACCTCTACTACCGCTTGAATGTGATTCCCATCCGAATTCCACCTTTGCGCGAGCGTCCCGAAGACATTCCTTTGCTGGTGCGGTATTTCACTCAGAAGTATGCCCGTCTCATGCAAAAGAAGATCGAAAGCATCTCCGCAGCGTCCATGCGCAAGCTGGCACGCTGGCATTGGCCGGGAAACGTTCGTGAGTTGGAGAATCTTGTCGAACGTGCCGTGGTTCTTGCACGTACGGAGAAACTGGAGATTTCAGTGCCGGAATTGAACGACGGGGGTTTGAGCGCTGCAACTACGGGAATCGACAAGTTCGATCAGCAGGATAGAATCGTGCGCATCCTGAAAGAGACCAAGGGACAAGTCGGCGGAGCCGACGGCGCTGCCGCTCGTATGGGCCTCAAACGAACTACATTGATCACGCGAATGAAAAAGCTGGGTATTGACCCGCGAAAAATATCATAGGGGAAGGGCCGCTTCGCCTCCCGTGGAAACAGTTGTCACATAGATACATCTGATCCTGGCGCCTCCGCGAAGGTGTCGTACAACTTCGACTTTCTGTCGGTGCGTGCCCGACAATTCCGACACAACCGCCTCTTTCTCTTTCCAATGTCATGTAAAATCAATCACTTACAAATTCCTCGGATTTGGCATCCGCATTGCTGCACTCTACGCGTGAACGTGACGGTTCTCCACGCCCTGGTTCCGACGCAGAAAAAACCGCCGTTGCCGATCGTGCAGCTCAGCCTTATGGTGCTTTTCGCGGTGCTTACCACTCTGGCCACAATGAAATTTCACCCAGAACGGCAACCGATTTTGTGATGGATTGCGCAGAGGTCAACAGAATGGCCATGCTTAAGATTACGACAGTCAAAACAGATCGGCGATGCCGCTTAATCCTTGAAGGGGAGCTACTCTCGCCTTGGGTTGCGGAACTCAAAAGGGAGTGGAACGACGCTCGCGTTTCGGCAGGGGGCTTGACGCTGATGGTGGATCTAAGAAACGTGACTACAATCAGTCAGGAAGGAAAGGACATTCTGCTCGACATGATGAGCGAGGGCGCGAGGTTTGTTTGTGGTGGAGTCCTCAACAGGCATGTCCTTCAACAATTGGAGCACAAGGGCGCCTTGGGATTTCCGGTCGAGCACACCAGATAAGGCATCTCGTGGATCGGCCTTCACGACGGTGGCTCCGCGGTGGATTGCACTGGTTAAAACAGTTTGCCGAGGGTGAAGGAGAACTTGTGGTGGCCGTCGTCTCCGAAGGACGGGGCGAGGGTGATGACGCCGAGTGGCGTCTCCGCGACAATGCCGAAGAAGACATCCTGGCGGGTGATGGTGCTGGCATCGGGTGCGCGCATCTGGCCGGCCTCGTAGCCCGCGCCGAGGTATATGTTCTGCCCCAGCGGCGCGGGCAGGCTTGCAATTCGCCGCAGGAAGAGCGGCGAAAGCAGGAAGTAGTCTGTGCCGCGGTACTCGTCGATGGCGCTTGCGGAGAGGCGCAGCGGGCCGCCCAGAGTGAAGCGGAAGGGCTGGGCCAGATTGCGGTTGAGCATTGTGCCGGAATCGAGCGAGAGCATCGCGACGTTCTTGCCGACCTTGTGCGCGAGGCTGGCCTGGGTGGAGAACAGCGGAGCGGACGAACTCGATGCGGGGCTGCCCGCGGCGTGGAAGAGATAGCCCGCCTGGACGACAAGACGGACGCCGAACTGTGGGACCATCTCGCGGTCCTGCGTGTCGTAGACGAAGCGCAGGCGCGCGCGTTGCACCTGGCCGAAGATGTTGGGCAGACCGTCCGCGCCGGAGGCGACCACGGGTTGCCATCGGATGTTGTCGATCTGCCAGCCTGCGCGCAGCTCTCGCGTGCGCTGGTCGGTCCATCCGGCGTCGATGCCTGCGCCGGCAGTTTGCAGTTGCCGCTCGGAGAGACGGAGCTGGTTGCGATAGATGTAGAATGGCTCGCGCAGAAGGCTGCCGCGCGGCGCGACGAAGAGCTCGCCGAGCTTTGCGCCCGATGCGTCGCCGGAGCCGCCGCCGATGGGGCCTACGGGCAGCTTGCGGAAGTACTCGGTGTCGAGCCGGGTGAGATAGCCGGCAGCGATGTGGGTGCGCAGTTCGGAACCGTAGCCGCCAAGGTCCTGATCGAGCAGGATGGTCTCAATGGTGGCACGCGCTGGACTTCCACTCTGCGACTCGGCGTTGGCGCCAACCAGAAGGAACGGCGGGCCGGTCTTCTTGTTTGCCACGGTAACCAGCAGGGTGGGCCGAGCCGATTGGTCGGCGCGCTGACCGGCGGATGGGTCTGTCTCGTAAGTCACGGTGTAGTCGGCGTCGTAGCGGCCGTCGCTACGGATGTCTGCAAGCAGGGCCTCGACGGCGGCGGTGTTCATGGGCTGGTTGACGAGTGGCTGAAGGAGCTGCTCTACAGCGCGCATGGCGGTCAGGTCGGGAGCCTTCACGCGGACGCGAAGCACAGTGCCAGGAGCACCAGGGAGGCGTGACGCTCGGGAGCGAAGATACTCCGCCCACTGCGCATCGTTGAGCGCGTACTTCATCAGAGCTGCCTTGTTCTGCTCCGCCGCGGCGTATCCACGTGCCGCAAGCTGGTCGGCCTTCAGGTAGTCCTGGCCAGTGAAGCCGGTGAGGTCTGGAACCATCAACACGTCGGCGAGCTTGCGCGACGCTTGCTCATTGGCCTCGATGGCCACCGAGAAGCTGCGCTGTAGCACGCCCAGTATGGAATCGAGCTCGCCCTTGGCGGCCGGAAGCAGAGGCATGCTGACCGCGAGAGTGACGTCGGCGTGCATGTCGTGGATGGTCTGCGTGGGGAGATTTTCGAGCACGCCTCCGTCCACGAACTCGTGGCCATTCATCTCGTACGGGCTAAAGATGCCGGGCAGCGAGACCGAGGCGCGCACTGCTTCGGGGATCGACCCGCGGGCGAAGGTGACGATTTTGGCGTCGTTGAGGTCGGTTGCGATGCAGCGGAAGGGGATGGGCAGCGCGTTGAATTCGCCGCGGTCGTCGTAGCCATAGAACTCACGGTCAAAGAAGGAGTTGAGTTCCTGGTCGGTGAGCACGGCGTTGCGCAGCGAGATGCCGTGGGCGAGGCCGACCGTCAACTCGTTGGGCAGCTCGCGGCTGTCCTCGCGCCTGCGGTATCCGCGGCTCTTGTATGCGGTGTCGATGCGGAAGATGGAGTTGAAAACGTCCGTAGTCATTACGACTTTGAGCTGGGCTGGCGTCTTGCCGGTGGCGTAGAGCGCGCCGACGAGCGCGCCCATGCTGGTGCCAGCGATGCTGTCGACGGGGACGTGATGCTCTTCAAACCACTGGAGGACGCCGATCTCGCTCATGGCGAGCGCGCCGCCGCCGGACAGCGCGAGTCCGATGCGTGGCCTGTCGGTCGGACCCGGCGGTGGTGGCGCGGGCGCGGTGGAAGGAATCGGAGTCGCGGAGCCACTGGCGGATTTGCTTGCGCCTCCCTGCTGGCTCTGCTCGCCAGCTATGGGAGTGGTTGCTGCGGGTGGCTTGTTGCCGGAAGATTGGCACAGAGCAGGCCCGGTCGATCGAAGACAGATTGCAATCGCAACCGCGAGCAGAGGATGGAGAGACAACACGCTGCGGCGCGGGCGCGAGGCCATGTGCGAGACCAGGCTCAGATGCTGCGGATGATTTGTTTTAACTGGAATCTCCTTTTTCGGCACTCGTTCGCTTGGACTGTACCACTCTTCAGCGGTATGAGAAAACCAACGCCGCAATTGCGGTCGAAAAACAAAGCGATTCCGTGCCGCCCCGAACTCAACCTCGTAATCGATATCTTTCCTTGTCGATTTCTCAGACACTCTTTTCTCCTCCTTTGTCCTCCGCGATTCGATTTCCCGGCTTTGCGACCCGCCGTTAGTTTACCGGAGGCGGCAACAGAGCGATCCGTCGCAACATCGCCGCGAAACGCGCTCGAGTCAGTGCGAATCCTTGATCTTTCCTGACAGGGCGCACCTGGTTGGTACCTGCGGTCCTAATCTTTCATATGAAATATGGCCTGGTTGATGTCAGACTAAAACTCTTTGCACACAAAGGTGGCAGCACCGATGCCGACGTCCATGCCCCAGTTCGTCGCGGTATTGCTGAAGGTGCGTTCATGGGACGGATAGTACAGGTTCGGAATGCCAGCGGCCGCACCAGCACCGACGACCTCGCCTATGTTGAAGGTCGCGGTTCCTGCATCGGACCGTGTGATTACGGCTCGGCTGAGGGCATAACGTGTGCGCTTGAAAAATCCACCTTTGCCCAGGATGTAATAGCGTATGTCGTCATACATTAGCGTCGGAACGATGGCTTCAACGGCAATACTCTCAATCGACTGATCGGCGAAGCTGTGCCAGAAATAACGGCCATAGCCAACAGCGCCTTAATGGAACTCCGTAGTATTGTTAATTGCCATCAAATGGCCTGCCAGCGCGACGGGTAAAACCAGTGAAGAATAATCGAAGGTATCTTCGCTGGCAGTAATGAACTTTTCCTTCGCCGATTGCGCGGGAAGCACCTCATTTACGCTGACCGCTCGAAAGTTGGGAATGATTCCCAGTATCCGTTTGGTCTGGTGCTCTTTCTGATCGCCCGGCTGTGACTCTGCGTCGCTCTGCTGATTGACGGCCGGTTCGTTTGAGTCGGCGAAGGCATCCGCATCGATCTCGGTCACGTAGGCAAAGCCCTCTTGCTTGCACCAGGCTTTGAACTTCTCCATGCGCCGGATTGCGGTCTTTTGCATCCCCTCGGCCTTGCCTTGGATCTTCTTGTCCTCGACGGACCTCTCGGCGGCATCCTCGATCCTCACTGAGGACTACTTCAGATAGGCACGTACCAGGTCGATCAACTCCTCGCCGAGGTCGGGCGTCAGCGGAGCGTGGCCGTCCTGCAACAGGTGCACGCGGATGTGGTCTTCCAGCACTTCGGCCATCAGGCTGTTGATGCCTCCGCGCACGGCGGCGAGTTGCATGAGGACCTGCGCACAGTCGTGGTCGTTCGTGGCGAGCGTGCGCTCCACCGACTCGATCTGGCCGTGGATGCGTTTTACGCGGTTGCGAATCTTGGCGTGGTCGCGATCTGTTTGGGACATCTCAATTCCCTTCGTTGCTTCTGTCGCAAATTATACCCTAGGGGGGTATACTATATGAAACGGGGAAACAGCGTGGCTCAAGGCAGGCCGTCGCAAAGAAATTCAAACCAAGACGGCATTTCGCATGAGCGTTCGCACTGTATTCACACAACACGGCCAGGATCGGAGCAGGATGATTTTTCTCTTCCCAGAAGTGGGGCGGCTGGCGGCAATCCTGATGCCGGTGCTGATGGTTGTATCGTTCTTCGGCTCCGCGACCGGTGCTGCGGCGCAGGCGATGAATCCGATGTTGGCGGATGCAACGCGACCGGTGCCCGCGCACGCCGTTACGCCCGTTGCAGCCGGGCAGACAGCGGCCCCGGCGTTCTTCCCCCATCCTGACGCCACGCGATATTTTCTCGCCGGGCAGGCCAACATCATCTTCCAGGCACATGGGCCGTTCCACTCGCCGTATGAGGGGACGAACAGCCTGCTGGGGCGTGGGGAGTACAAGACATCACTGATCGGCACGCTGTATATGGGCGCGGAGTTGGTGCGCAATCCGGCGCGGCATCTGGAGGCGATCTACAACGAGGAGTCGGCCGGCGGCCGCGGCATCAGCGAGGCGCTGGGGCTGGCGGGATTCACGAATCTCGACGTGGTGCGCAACCCGAGTCTGGGGCCAATGCCCTATCTGGCTCGCGTGCAGGTGCACCAGACCATCGGACTTTCCAGCCGGACGGTGGCCTCCGCGCGCGGGCCGTTCTCGCTAGCGACCGAGGTGCCCCAGCGGCGGCTGGAACTGCGCGTGGGCAAGATGGGGCTGCCGGACTTTTTCGACCTGAACAGCATCGGCACCGACAGCCATTTACAGTTTTTGAATTGGACTACCGACAACAACGGCGCGTGGGACTACGCCGCCGACACGCGCGGCTACACCTACGCCGCGATTGCGGAGTACGACGACAAGAACTGGTCCGCACGATACGGCCTTGCCACCATGCCGACGGTGGCCAACGGCATCAACTTCGATTGGAGCCTGAAGCGCGCCAGTGGACAGAACATGGAGGTCGAGTGGCGGCATGGTTTGCTTGGAGGGTTGCTGAATCCCGATCGCAAGGGCGTGGTGCGCGCGCTGAGCTACGTCAACCACGGGCACATGGGGCTTTATCGCGCGGCGAATGCAGCGTATCTGGCGGGAGTGGACGCGACGCCGGATATTACGAAGCATGAGACGTTCGGTGCGGTGAAGTATGGCTTCGGACTGAACGCCGAACAGGAGCTGACCGGGGACCTGCGCATCTTCGGACGATTTGGGTGGAATGAGGGACAGCACGAGTCCTTCGTCTACACCGAGGTCGATCAGACGGTCGAACTTGGCGGCGACTTTGCAGGCAGGCACTGGGGACGAGCCAGCGACAAAGTCGGTCTGGCCTTCATCTCGAACGCGATCAAGCGCGACCACCAGGAGTACTTGAAGCTGGGCGGGCTGGGATTTCTGCTAGGCGATGGAAACCTAAACTACGCCCGCGAAGACATTGTCGAAGGCTACTACAACGTGCATGCGTGGCGCGGCGTGTACTACGCGCTGGACGCGCAGTACATCGACCACCCCGGCTACAACCAGGACCGCGGGCCGGTGCTGGTAGAGAGCGTGCGGATGCATGTGGATTTTTAGAGGTTCGAGGTTCAAAGTGCGAGGTTCGAGGTAGCTGCTGGGTCTTATACTTCAATCGTGACCTTGCTTCCTCTCTTCGAGCTGCTCGGATTAGTTCTCGGACTGCTGTTTGGCAGCTTTCTGAACGTGTGCATCTCGCGACTGCCGGCGCATAAGTCCATTGTGAAGCCCCGCTCGCACTGCTCGGTCTGCGGCCACCCCATCCGCTGGCTCGACAATCTGCCGGTTCTGAGCTGGGTGATGCTGCACGCTCGCTGCCGCGATTGCAAGGCGAGGATTTCGTGGCGCTACCCGGCGGTGGAGTTGGCGGTGGGAGTTTGGTTTGCAAAAGCCAGTGTTCAGTTATGGACCTACTGGCGCATCAACACAATCAGCCAAGGCGACGTTATCTACAGCCCCGGTATGTCAGTGTTCTACAGCACAGGCGTACTGGGCTTCGCTATTCTTGGCTTTCTGCTGATCGGCTTGATGGTGATGGACTGGCGGACGCAGCGGCTGCCGGATGCGTTTACGCTGACCGGGATCGGCATTGGGCTGCTTCTGACCTGCATACAGGCGTTTTTCCTCGCGCCAGGCGAGGGCGACATCGTGCTGAACACGACGCACCAGCTTCGCCTCTCCAGTCCGGGGAGCTTTGCGTCGCAGGGCAACGTATTCCTGACCGGGCCCGAAGCTCTGATTCTCGGTCGCATCGCTGCCATCGCGGGTGCTGCGCTGATTCTGCTGGCGGTGCGCTGGGGCTACAAGGCGCTGCGCAAGCGCGATGGCATGGGGTTGGGCGATGTGAAGCTGCTGGCGATGATTGCCGCGTTTCTCGGATTCGGCGAGACGCTGCTCGCGCTCTTTGCCGGGGTCGTTGCCGCCAGCATCTATGGCATCCTTCTGATGGCGCGCCGACGGGCCAGTGGAGCAAGCAAACTGCCGCTGGGCAGCTTCCTCGCCGCCGGCGGGCTGTTGAGTGCGCTGTTGGGGTCGCAAATCATTGCGTGGTACGCGGGGCTGTTACGATAACATGCTGCCATGTCGTGGCTGCAAAGGAGGAGCATTATGCCAGTCAGGCAAGTGACCGTGGAACGCTTCAGTGTGACCTCAGGCAAACCCCTGGCGGATGTCCTGGCGGCTATTCATGCTGCGATCGGCCATCCCAACATGGACCAACTGCATCGCGATGTGGACGCGGCTAAGTCCCTGGGCGATCTGGAATCGGTCATTGGCAAAGTGACTGGACCCACCGGCCTGATGGAGTTCCTGCACCTGGATATGGGAGCGTATATGGCAAAGGGACGCGCGGGCGAAACGCCTGGGAGTCATCGGCTGCTGGTCGGCAATCCGCTGATTATGCGACGAATGGCCGAACACGTCCCGGATACGGCGTCCTACGCCCCGGTGACGATCTTGATCGATGAGCGCGCGGACGGCGTTCACCTTTCGTATGACCGGATGGTGAGTTTCCTGGCTTCGTACAAGAATGCGGCGGCTTCGGCAGTGGCGGCTGATCTGGATCGCAAGGTGGAAGCCATGCTGACGGCGGCCGCACAGTAGAGCCGCTTTCAGCCAGGTCGAGACCACCGTTTGCTTGACACTTGACCTGCCCAATTCTAGAGTCAAAGCTGCGATGCAGACTACCCCATACATCTGGAACTACCTGCCTCTGGCGCTGCATATCGCGGGCGCGCTGGGCATCGCCGTCGGCATGGTGGTGGCGTCCTACTTCGTTGGCAGGCACAGAAACTACCGCGTCAAGCTGGACCCCTACGAATGCGGCATGGATCCGGTGGGCGACGCGCGCGGCCGCTTCTCGGTGCGCTTCTACATGGTTGCAATGCTCTTTATTCTGTTCGACGTAGAGGCGGTTTTCCTGCTGCCATGGGCGGTGATCTTCCGCCGGTTGCCGGGCATTACCGGCTCGGCGATGTTCGGGTTCTGGGAGATGCTGGTCTACCTTGGCTTTGTCGCCGTGGGCCTCTTCTATGTGTGGAAGAAGGGGATTCTGAACTGGTCGTACGACAAGGGAGACCTGTAGATGGTCGATCCGGCAAGCGCGCTCGTGGGCAATGCCGCAGTCTTCGAGGCGATTGCGGAGAACCCGGCCATCATGGCGCTGGCGGAGCTGGCCACGGACGCGAAGTTCGACCGCAATGAGCTGACCATCACCGTCGCACGGGAGAACATCGTTGCCGCGTGCGAGGCCGTCAAGGCCGCGGGCTACAACTTCTTCGAGACCGTTACCGCCGTTGACTGGTACCCGCAGGAGCCGCGCTTCCAGCTCTCGTACCACATCCTTTCGCACGGGCTGAAGGAACGGGTGCGGCTGCGCGTGTTGCTCGACTCCGCCGATGCGAGCGTTCCCTCGATCACATCCGTGTGGCCTGCGGCAAACTTTTACGAACGCGAGGTCTTCGACCTCTTCGGCATCGACTTCCCCGGCCATCCACGACTCACTCGCATCATGATGCCAGAGAACTGGGAGGGCCATCCGCTGCGCAAGGATTACCCCGTCGAAGGCTACAGGTAAGACAGGTTCAAGGTTCGAGGCAAAGGCAGGCACCGCTCATGGCAGTCATCAGTGCACCCGACAGGATCGCTCCCGGCGTCGAAGACGTTATCGAGGACGCGAAGCGCCACGGCAACGCGGGCACGGGCGAGCACTCCATGGTGCTCAACATGGGGCCGCAGCACCCGTCCACGCACGGTGTGCTGCGCCTGGTGCTGGAGCTGGACGGCGAGATCGTCGTCGCGCTGGCGCCCGACATCGGCTACCTGCACACCGGCATCGAAAAGACCTGCGAGGCCAAGTTCTACCAGCAGGTGGTGCCGCTGACCGACCGCGTCGACTATCTCTGCCCGATGACCAACAACCTGGCCTATTGCCTGGCGGTGGAGAAGCTGCTTGGGCTGGAGATTCCCGAACGGGCGCAGTTGCTGCGCGTGCTGCTGAACGAGATCACGCGCATCCAGTCGCACCTGGTGTGGCTGGGCACGCACGCCATGGACATCGGCGCGCTAACAATGTTTCTGTATTGTTGGCGCGAACGCGAAGCCACCATGCGCATCTTCGAGGCCGTCAGCGGCCAGCGCATGATGACCAGCTACTTTCGCATCGGAGGACTGGCGCTGGAGCCGCCGATGGGCTTCTTCGAGACGGTGCAGGAGTTCCTCGACGCGATGCCCGCGCACATCGACGAGTACGAGGGAATGCTCACGGCCAACCCCATCTGGATGGGCCGCGTCAAGGGCGTCGGCACTCTTTCCGCCGCGCAGGCCATCGCGCTGGGCGTTACCGGGCCGCCGCTGCGCGCCAGCGGCGTGGACTGGGATCTCCGCCGCGATATGCCCTACTCCGGCTACGAACGGTTCAAATTTGACGTGCCCATCTCGACCGACGGTGATGTGTGGGCGCGCTACACCGTACGCATATTGGAGATGCGTGAATCGGTCAAGATTTGCCAGCAGGCGATGCAGATGCTGGCGGGCCTGCCTCGCGGAGCGGACGGAAAGCCCGGGCCGATTGTGGCCGACGCGCCCAAGATCGTGCTGCCCGATCGCGAGAAGATGAAGACCGAGATGGAGGCGCTGATCCATCACTTCAAGATCGTGACCGAGGGCTTCGCGGTACCCGCGGGCGAGGTCTATCAGGCCGTCGAGAGCCCGCGCGGCGAGATGGGCTACTACGTCGTCTCGGATGGGACGGCCAAGCCCTACCGCGTCCACATGCGCAATCCTTCGTTCGCCACGTTGCAGGCACTGGAGACGATGTGCAAGGGGCGGCTGATCGCGGATGTGGTCGCGGTGATTGGCAGCATCGACATTGTGCTCGGAGAGATTGATCGATGATCCGATTCGCCAATGCGAGCAAGGTTCACAAGATGCAGATGCGCATCTATGGAACAATGTGCGCGATATCGGGGATCTCTCTATTCGCAATATACTTGGCAAACCGGAATGCTTACGGTCACGGTAAAGCCGATCTCTACATCGTCGAATACGCAATTGCCTTTTTAGTTCTTGCCGCTGGACTTCTTGCCGCGAGGGTGTGGGCTGAGTTGATCTTCAATCTGTGCCTCCTCTGCGTGAGCATAGGACTGGTTGCTTCTCTGGTGATGAACCGCGAAACTGACATTTCCCAGATTTCCCTCGACCTCTTCGTCATTGCACTACTAATGACGCCAGTCGCACTCAGCATTCAACGGCTTAAACACGGAGCATATTTCCTTCGTGGGGCATAACCTCCACACCGAGCTTTGGATCTCATGGGCTTCCCTGCTCCGGTCGTATGCAGCGGCACATGGAATTAGCAGGATGCAGCAGGCAGTAGTTGAAGTTGAAGAAGAAGAGATTGTGGTGCGAGCGGGCGGTAGGCGGGTTCGGTTCACGCACAGCGAGTGTGAGAAGAGCAACGGCAGCAAAGTGTCGTTCGCGCTGAACGAGGATGGGACGGTTACGCTGGACGGTAAGATGGACGAGATGGACTTCGCAGCAGAACGAGTGACGCGGGAGCTGATGCAGTGAGCACGATTGCCAATTCGATTTTTTCGCCAGAGCTGGCGGCGCGCTTCGACAAGCTGGCGACGCGGTACCCGGTCAAGCGCTCGGCGCTCGTCCCCATGCTGCTGTACGCGCAGGACGAGGTGGGCTATGTGTCGGAGGCGGTGATTCAGGAGGTTGCGCAGAGGCTCGACCTGATCGACATCGAGGTGCGCTCGGTGCTCAGCTACTACTCCATGCTGCGGACCAAGCCCGCGGGCAAGTACAACGTGCAGGTATGCACCAACATCAGTTGCATGTTGCGCGGGGGATACGAGATCCTCGACCACTGCAAGAAGAAGCTGGGCATCGAGAACAAACAGACCACGCCGGACGGACAGTTCTCGCTGGAAGAGGTGGAGTGCATCGGCGACTGCTGCTCGGCCCCCGCGATGCAGGTCAACTACGACTTCCACGACGAGCTGACGCCCGAGAAGGTGGACGAGATTCTCGACCAGTACGCCGCCGGGAAGATTCTCGACAGCACGCAAAAGGACGGGAAGTAATGCCGCGACTTGTCTCCCATCCCGATGAAGTCATCGTCCTCAAGCGGCGCTTCGGCCAGGGCGCGTCGAATATCGACCGGTACATCGAGATGGACGGCTACGCGGCGGTGCGGAAGGCCATTGCGCAAGGCCCCGACGCGATGCCCGGCTGGATTATCGACACCATGAAGGCCAGCGGACTGCGCGGGCGCGGCGGCGCGGGATTTCCGACGGGGATGAAGTGGAGCTTCGTGCCGAAGACCTCGGCCAAGCCGAAGTACGTGCTGGTGAACGGCGACGAGAGCGAGCCGGGAACGTGCAAGGACCACCTGCTCTTCCGCGAGGACCCGCACGCGATCGTCGAGGGCGCGATGATCGCGGGTCTGGCCATCGGCGCGAAGACGGGATTTATCTACCTGCGCGGGGAGTATCGCACCCTGCTGAACATTATGGAGCGAGCGGTCGCCGACGCCTACTCGCGCGGCTTCCTGGGCAAAAACATCTTCGGGTCAGGCCTGGACTTCGACATCATCACGCAGACTGGCGCGGGCGCGTACGAGGTGGGTGAAGAGTCGGCGCTGATGGAGTCTCTGGAGGGCAAGCGCGGCGTGCCGAGAATCCGGCCTCCCTTCCCTGCTGTGGTGGGCCTGTACGGCGGGCCGACCATCATCAACAACGCGGAGACCATCGCCAACGTGCCGCACATTCTGCTGATGGGCGGCGAGGCCTACGCGCGGCTGGGCACGGAACGCAACGGCGGGACGCGGCTGTTCGGGATTAGTGGCCATGTCGAACGGCCCGGCGTTTATGAGCTGCCCATGGGCTACCCGCTGCGCAAGGCGATCTATGAAGTAGCCGGAGGCATTCGCGGCGGCAAGCAGTTGAAGGCTGTAGTTCCCGGCGGCGCATCCTGCCCCGTGCTGCGCGCCGACGAGATCGACATTGGGCTGGACTTCGACCAACTGGCGAAGGCCGGATCGATGCTCGGGTCGGGCGGGATTGTGGTGCTCGACGAGACGGTGTCCATCGTCGAGTTCGCGCTGCGCACGATCCAGTTCTACCAGCATGAGAGCTGCGGCTGGTGCATTCCATGCCGCGAGGGCACCGACTGGATCAAGAAGACGCTGACCCGCGTGTATGAGGGCGGAGGCGCGAAGAAGGACATCGACACCGTGCAGTACATCGCCGAAAACATGATGGGCCGGACCTTCTGCCCGTTCGGCGACGCTGCGGCGATGCCCACACTCGGTTTCGTCAAAAAGTTCCGCAAGGAGTTTGAGGACTACATCGAAGGCAAGAAGGATGGAACGCCGCTGATCTCAGTGCTAGAACTGGCTGGGGCAGGACATTGAGCAATCGCGGGCTTAGGATCGCCGTCGTTCTCGCGCTTGCGTTTGCGATCTTTGTTCTCGGCGTACTGATCCACTCGAGAATGCACCACCGAAGCGCCGATCAGGAGATTTTGATTCAGAGGTCGCACCAGAATTGAATGCAGCGAATGGATGCAGCAAGACATCTGTGAAGAAGAGAGATCCGGCGATTCGGGGTTAGGGTTTTTCAATGGCCGATGTAACCATTACCGTAGATGGCAAGAAGATCACCGCTCCGGCGGGATCGCTGCTGATTGAGGTCTGCAAGAACGCGGGCATCGAGATTCCGTCCTTCTGCTACTACCCCGGCCTCAGCCTGCAGGCGGCTTGTCGCATGTGCGTCGTGCGCCAGGAGAAGGTGCCGAAGCTCCAAACCGCCTGCACCACGCAGATCGCCGAGGGGCAGGTCTTCTTCACCGACACGCCGGAGGTCGTCCAGGCGCGCAAGGCCACGCTGCAACTGCTGCTGGGCAACCACCCGCTCGATTGCCCCGTGTGCGATGCTGGCGGCGAGTGCGAGTTGCAGGACATGACCTTCAAGTACGGCGCGGCAGACAGCTTCTACGCCGAGCCGAAGAACCATCGCGAGGAGCAGCAGTGGTCGCCCGTGGTGTACTTCGACCGCCCGCGCTGCATCCTGTGCTATCGCTGCGTGAGGACCTGCGGCGAGGGCATGGACGTCTTCGCGCTGGCGGTGGAGAACCGCGGCTCGTCGTCGATTATCGTACCGAATGTGCCGGCGCAGCTCACGCCCGACTCGCTCGCGCGCCTGGACTGCGAGCAGTGCGGGATGTGCATCGACGTGTGCCCGGTGGGCGCGTTGACGAGTGGAACGTATCGCTACAAGACGCGGCCTTGGGAGATGGATCACGTCGCTACGATCTGTACGCACTGTGGAGATGGTTGCAAGACAACGCTGGGCGTGCGCTCGACGGCGGATGGATCGGAGATTGTGCGCGGAGACAATCGCGACAAGTCCGGCATCAACGGCGACTTCTTATGTAACAAGGGGCGTTACGCTTTTGACTTCGCCAACAGCCGCAAGCGAATCACGCAGCCGCTTGTACGGCAGGCGAATGGCGAGCTGAAGGCAGTGAGTTGGGAGGAGGCGCTCACCTGCGTCGGCAATCGGTTTACCGAGCTGCACGACACGCGCGGCGGCAGGAGCTTCGGCGTGATCGGCGGAAATCGGCTGACCAACGAAGAGGCCTACCTTCTGCAGAAGTTTGCGCGCTCCGTTCTGCACACCAACAACATCGACCACCACCGCACGGCAGACTATGTAGCCTTCGCGCAGTCGCTGGCTGGGAGCACGGAACGCGCGGCATCGCTGCGCGAGACGCTCACCGCGAAGGCCGTGCTGCTGGTCGGTGGCGATCCGACGAATCAGAGCCCCGCGACCGCGTGGAACCTGCGCAGCAATGTTCGCCTCAACGGAGCAAGGCTCTACATCGCGAACACGGCGGAGATCAAGCTGCGCAGGCAGGCCCGGGCCTTCCTGCAGGTCGCGGAGTATGGCTACAGCGCGCTCACGGCGTATCTCTCCGGCGACGACTCCAATGCCAGCGCAGCCTCCGCCGACAGCGCAACGCTCTCAAACTTCCGCGACGCGGTCAAGAGCGAGGAGTCGCTGCTGATCCTTATCGGCAACGAACTGCGCGGCGCGGAACTCAAGCGGCTGATCGACTTCGGCCTTACGCTGCCCGGCGCAAAATTCGCGCTGCTGGCCGACTACGTCAATTCACGCGGTGCCTCCGACATGGGTCTGCTGCCCGACATGCTTCCTGGCTACACGCCCATCGGCCCCATCGACACCCAGGACCCCAGCAGCCGAATTGTCCTGGAATACAGATCTCCCACCGCGCCCGGCCTCGATTTGCTGGAGATCTTCGACGCCGCCGAGGCAGGCAATCTCTCCGCGCTGTACATCGTCGGCGCGAATCCCGTCACGCGCTACGACGTCGATCCCGCTACGCTCAAGAACACCTTCGTTGTGGTGCAGGAGATGTTCCTCACCGAGACCGCCGCGCTGGCCGACGTTGTGCTGCCTGCCGCGAGCCTGTATGAAAAATCCGGCTCGGTGACCAACAGCTACGGAGATCTGCAGCAGGTCAAAAAAGCCGCCGACCGAGCCGGCGTGCGCAGCGACTTCGAGATGATCGTGCGCATCGCAGACAAGATGGGCGCGGATGTCCGCAAGCTCGTCCCCTTCGGCGCAGGCGTGTGCGCGGACATGGGCCAGACGCGCGGCGCGCAGTCGGGCGAGGCCGACCGTCATGCCGTGTGGCTGACCGCCAACAACCTGGAGCCGCGTCTCAGCCCGTTCGATCCCTCGGCGATCCTCGATGAGATTCAGCGTCTGGTACCGGGCTACAATCTGCTGCGGCTGCAACTGCTCTCCGGCAACGACCAGCACCTTTCGCCCGCGGCCGCGCCCATCCGCGACGAAGCGGGGCTCATCCAGATCGCAAACCGTCGCGACCTCGTGCTGCCGAGCGAAAATACGCTCTTCACCTCCGGCTCGCTTGGCCGCTACTCCGCGATCCTCAACGAGCTGCAACGATACAAACCGCGCCAATCCCTTATTCAGATCGACGTACAGACAGCATCCGAATAGAGACCGAGAGAGACCTTGACCCACCTGACCAACTTCGAAGTCTTCCTGCTCCTGAGCGTGCTCAAGGTCGCGGTGGTGCTGGTGATCCTGCTGCTGGCGGTGGCCTACACGGTGCTGCTGGAACGCAAGCTGTTGGCGCGCATGCAGAACCGCTGGGGACCCAGCCGCGTCGGACCGTTTGGCTTGCTACAACCGCTGGTAGACGGGGCCAAGAGCTTCCTCAAGGAAGACATGAACCCGCTCGCAGTCGAGCGTCCCCTGTTCATTCTCGCGCCCATCATCTCCCTGGGTTGTGCGCTTATCTCGGTCGCCGTTGTGCCCTTCGGAGCGGTCGCGCGCGTCGATGGCGTGGACCTCTTCCAGATCGCCAACGTCAATATCGGCCTGCTGGTTATCCTCGGCATTGCCTCGATCGGTGTCTATGGCATCACGCTCTCCGGCTGGTCGTCGAACAACAAGTACTCGCTGCTCGGCTCGCTTCGTTCCACCGCGCAGGTCATCAGCTACGAACTTGCGCTTGGCCTTTCGGTGGTGGGCGTGGTGCTGCGCGCGCAGTCGTTGAATCTGCGCGTCATCGTCAGTAGCCAGTCCGCACACGGCGCTCTCTCCTGGAACATCTTTGGCGGCTTCCAGATTGTCGCCTTCTTCATCTACCTGATGGCCGCCTACGCCGAGACCAACCGTGCGCCTTTCGATTTGGTCGAAGCAGAAAACGAGCTGGTGGCCGGCTACAACACCGAGTACAGTTCGATGAAGTTTGCCATGTTCTTTATGTCCGAATACGCCAACATGATCACCGTAAGCTGCGTCGCCACGCTGCTCTTCTTCGGCGGCGCATCCAGCCCCTTCGGACATATCTTCGACGGACTGCTCAATACGCCGGTCTTCAACGCCATTTTCCCGGTCTGCTGGTTTGTTGTTAAGGTCTTCAGCTTTCTCGCTCTTTACATCTGGGTGCGGGGCACACTGCCGCGCTTCCGCTACGATCAACTGATGGGTTTCGGCTGGAAGTTTCTGCTGCCGCTCGCCATGGCCAACATCGTCGTAACCAGCTTTGTTCTTGCGATGCGGGGCTGAATCCGCACTGCCTTACAATCTCCAGACACCCGATAGCTACTGCACCCTGCACTAAATGGACTGTCTCAGCACGCATCAACGTAGGATGGACGGAAGCTTATGCAACTTGCACTGTTCATCATCTTCGGAGCACTGGCACTGGGCGGAGCACTGAACCTGCTCTTCCAGCGCCATCCCATTCACAGTGCGCTGTCGCTGGTGGTTGTGATGATGTCGCTTGCCGTCCTCTACTGGTCGCTGGGTGCGGAGTTCCTCGCAGCCGCGCAGGTCATCGTATACTCCGGCGCCATCATGGTGCTCTTCATCTTCGTCATCATGCTGCTGAACGCAGGCAAAGAGGAGCGCACCAAGGGCAGTCGCGCGGCCTACGCCGTCGGCATTCCCGGCGCAGCGGCCATCTTCTGCCTGCTCAGCTTCGTATTTCTCTCGGAGCGCGGCGCGCTGAAGTCCTCGAACATCGGTGGCGATCTCGGCAACGGATTGGACAATATCGCCGAAGTCAGCGCGATGCTCTTCACCCGGCAACTGTTGCCCTTCGAGGTCACCTCGATCCTCATCCTCGTAGCGATTCTCGGCGCAGTCGTCCTCGCGCGAAAGGAGCAATAGCATGGTGCCTACCGCGTACTACCTCGTTCTCGCCGCGATGCTCTTCTCCATCGGCATCGCCGCGTTCCTCATCAAGCGCAACGTGATTACGATCTTCATCTCGATTGAGCTGATGCTTAACGCCGTCAATCTGACCTTCGTCGCCTTTGCCCACATGTGGCACCAGGTGAGCGGGCAGATCTTCGTCTTCTTCGTGATGGTGGTCGCCGCCGCCGAGGCCGCGGTTGGGCTCGCCATCATCATCTCCATCTACCGCACGCGCCAGACGATGAACGTCGACGAGCTCGACCTGATGAAATCATGAACCCAATGCCCGCAAGTACCATCTGGTTCATTCCGCTGCTTCCCTTCGCCGGCTTCCTGATCAACGGGACGCTGGGACGAAGGCTGCCGCGCGCCGTCGTCAGCGCCGTCGCATTGCTCTTCACCGCCGCGCCTGCCGCAATCGTCGCGTGGCTCTGGGTGACGATGCGTGCCGTTGGCGCCCCCGATGCTATTGAAGTGGTGAACCGGCCATGGATCGCAATCTCCGGCTTCCACGCCAACTTTGCCTTTACCGTCGATCGCCTCACGCTAATCATGCTCGCCGTGGTCACCGGCGTTGGCTTCCTCATCCACATTTATTCGGTCGGGTACATGGCGCACGAAGAGGGCTACTGGCGCTTCTTCGCCTACCTCAACCTCTTCATGTTCTTTATGCTGGTGCTGGTGCTGGCCGCAAACTTCCTACTGCTCTTCGTCGGCTGGGAGGGCGTGGGTCTCTGCTCGTACCTGCTGATCGGCTTCTACTTTAAGAAGAAATCTGCGGCTGACGCCGGCAAGAAGGCATTCATCGTCAACCGCATCGGCGACTTCGGCTTTCTGCTAGCAATGTTCCTGCTCATCGTCCACTTCGACAACTTGGACTTCTCGCAGATCTTCGCCACCATCGCGCAGAACCCCCAGTGGCAGGCGCAGGGCGCGCACTTCCTTCCCGCCATCTGCCTCCTGCTGCTGCTCGGCGCGGCAGGCAAGTCCGCGCAGATTCCACTCTACATCTGGCTGCCGGACGCGATGGAGGGCCCCACGCCTGTCTCCGCGCTGATCCACGCCGCGACGATGGTGACGGCGGGCGTCTACATGGTTGCGCGCTGTCATGTTCTCTTCAATAGCTCACCGCTTGCACTCAGCGTGGTTGCGATCATCGGCGCGGCCACGGCGATCTTCGCGGCATCGATCGGCATGGTGCAGCACGACATCAAGCGCGTGCTGGCCTACTCGACGATCTCGCAGCTCGGCTACATGTTTATGGCCTGCGGAGTGGGGGCTTACGCCGCCGGGATATTCCACCTGCTGACGCACGCGTTCTTCAAGGCGCTGCTCTTCCTCGCCGCCGGCTCTGTGGTTCACGCACTCTCCGGCGAGCAGGACATGCGCAAGATGGGCGGACTGCGCACGCGCACGCCCACCACATTCTGGTGCATGAGCGCTGGCGTCTTCGCCATCGCGGGGATTCCGCCGTTTGCGGGATTCTTCTCCAAGGATGAGATTCTCTACCGCACCTTCACCAGCCCCAACCCGCTGCACATCGCTCTCTGGCTGGTTGGTCTGCTGACGGCGGGAATGACTTCGTTCTACATGTTCCGCCTCTGGTTCAAGACATTCTTCGGCGAGCCGCGCGTCGATCCACACGCGAGCGCACATCACAGCATTCATGAGTCGCCGTGGTTCATGCTGCTGCCGCTGGTCGTTCTCGCACTGCTCTCGGTGGTTGGCGGATGGGTTGGTGTTCCCGCTGCAATGTTCGGCAGCAACCATATCGAGCGCTTTCTCGATCCGGTCTTCACAAATGGAACGGCCGCTGAAGCCGTTGCTGCCACAACCGGTCACGCCCTAGAACTCGTCCTGACCCTCGTTTCCGTTCTGGTTGCAGTCGCGGGCTTCACCATCGCCTACGTCTTCTACTACGAGAAGCCGGGCACCGCAGACGCGCTCGCGGAGCGCAACAGCCGCGCCTACGCGGTCGTCAAGAACAAGTACTGGGTCGATGAGTTCTACAACGCATTTCTGATTACACCGCTGTTGATGTTCACGCGCGGGATACTCGAAATTGTCGTCGAGCGCGGGGTTGTCAACGGCTCCGGCCAAGCGGCAGGAGCGGCAACGCGCGGCCTGGCATGGATCGAGCGCAAGCAGATCTCCGGCAACATCCGCTCCTACGCTGGATGGCTTGCCATCGGCGCCGCAGCCGTTATCGCCGTCATGATCTTCGGCAGTTCGATGTGGGGGACACGATGAATATCGACCACATCATTCTGAGTCTCATCGTCTTCGTCCCGCTGGCCGGCGCGTTGCTGCTGGCGCTGCTACCGGACCGCGGCAAGACGATGCAGTGGGCCGCGCTCGCCGTTACACTCATCACCTTCGGCCTCACGCTTCATCTGCCGTTCCACTACTCGTATGCGGGCCAGCCAGGCAGCTTTCAGTTCGAGAGGAATGTGCCGTGGATCGCCTCACCAGTCATTCACTATCATCTCGGCGTCGATGGCCTGTCGATGTGGTTGATGGTTCTGACCGGCGTGCTCGCGCCGCTCGGAGTGCTGATCTCGTGGCGCGCCATCGACAGTCGCAAGAAGCTCTTTTACGTCCTCTTCCTGCTACAGCAGGTCGCCATGATGGGTATCTTTGTCTCGCTCGACATGTTCCTCTACTATGCGTTCTGGGAGATGTCGCTGGTTCCGATGACGATTCTCATCGCCACCTTTGGACGCAGTGAAAACCGCCGCCACGCCGCCATTAAGTACTTTCTGTATGCATTCATCCCTTCCGGACTTCTGCTTGTCGCAATGCTGTGGCTCTACGCGCAGACCGGAACATTCGACCTGCCGAAGCTGGCCGCTCTCGCCGCGCAGCACGCGATCTCGCCCAACGCCGCGGCGCTGTGGATCGCCTCCCTCGGCTTTCTCGTGGCTTTCTCCGTAAAGGTTCCCGTCTTCCCGCTGCACGGATGGCTGGTCGATGCGATCTCCGAGGCCCCCACCGCAGCGGTGATGGTGCTGGCCGGCAAGACCGCGCTCTACTCCATGCTGCGCTTCTCCTTCGCCATCTTCCCCGAGCAGTCGCATCGCATCGCGCCGCTGATGATCGCGCTGGCAGCCATCGGCATCGTCTACGGCGGGCTGCTGGCACTGGTGCAGAACGACCTGAAGAAGCTCGCAGCCTACTCCACGCTGGGCCAACTCAGCTTCATCGTTCTCGGCATCTTCACCTTCACCATTGCGGGACTGGACGGCGGCATCTATCAAATTCTGAACGAGAGCCTCGCTGGCGCAGCCTTCTTTATGCTGCTCGGCCTGCTCTACGAGCGCTACGGCACCTACGACATGCGCCAATACGGCGGGCTGGCGCAACGGCTGCCATGGATGGCTGCGATGTTCGTCCTGGTGACGCTCTCCATCATCGGACTGCCCATGCTGAACAGCTTTGTCGGCGAGTTTCTGGTCCTCTCCGGCTCCATGCAGTCCTCCTTCGCGCACCATCACCTGTGGACCGCGCTGGCTGCCACCGGCGTCATTCTCAGCGCGGCGTACATGCTGCGGATGGTCCAGCGCATCTTCTACTGCGAGCTTGGGCCGAAGCCGCAAGCGGTCGCCGGATGGGATCTCGACGCGCGCGAGCACATCGCGCTGTGGCCCGTGGTCGCGCTCTTCCTCGCGATGGGCCTCTTTTCGCCACTGTGGATGCGCGCCATCGACACCTACGCTGCACCCACGGCCAGCCGTTTCGCATCCGCGCAATGTGCGACTCCCGATGATACGACAGATCTTCCAAGCTCCTCAGGAGGCGAGCGCCGATGAACCTTCCCGCCTCCGTGATCGCGCTGTTGCCCGAGTACGTTCTCACCCTCACGGGCGTCCTCGTCATGCTGATCGAGGCGGTTCTCAAGCCCGCCACCAGCCGCAAACCGCTGGGCTGGCTGGCCATCGCTGGCACCACGGCCACCGGCTTTATCAGTACCTATCAGCTTCATCTCGGCGTGCTCACCGCCTTCAGTGGCAACATTCAGGTGGACGCCTTCAGTATCTTCTTCCACCTGCTGATCGGCGCGGTGGTTGTGGCCACGCTGCTCGGTTCGCTCGACTACTTCGACGGTCACGCAAGCCATGCGGGCGAGTACTTCGCTCTGGTCCTGTTCGGGGCTGTGGGCATGATGTTGATGACCTGCTCGGTCGAGCTTCTGATGGTCTTCATCGGGCTCGAAATCTCGTCGATCTCGACCTATATCCTCGCCGGATTCCGCAAGGGACACGGCACAGCGGTTGAAGCGTCCATCAAGTACTTTCTGCTCGGATCGTTTGCCACCGCGTTTTTCCTTTACGGCATTGCGCTGGCCTACGGCGCGACGGGATCGACCAGCATCGCCTCCATCGCCGCCGCTCTGGGCGCGAGCGCGACCCCTCGCATGGCCTTTCTCGCGCTGGCCATGATGATCGTCGGCCTCGGCTTCAAGGTCTCCGCCGCGCCCTTCCACGTCTGGACGCCGGATGTCTACCAGGGAGCGCCCGCGCCGGTCGCCGGGCTGATGTCCACCGCGCCCAAAGCTGCCGCGTTCGCCGTCCTGCTACGCATCACCTTCTCGGGATTCCCGCAGATGCAGCACCGCTGGTCGCTGCTGATGTGGGGCCTGGCCGCGCTTTCGATGACCATCGGCAACCTCGGCGCGCTCAAGCAGACCGACGTGAAGCGAATGCTGGCCTACTCCAGCATCGCTCACGCCGGATACCTGCTGGCTGCCTTCACGGCCTTTCCGCCCGCAGGCATCAGTGCCGCTTGCTTCTACACCGCCGCCTACGCCGCGATGAATGTTGGGGCCTTTGCCGTCGTTACCCAGGTTGGGGGATACAAAGAGACGCTGCGCGGCTTCAAGGACTACCAGGGACTCGCCATGCGTCGGCCAGTGCTGGCCGCGCTGCTCGCTTTCTTCCTGCTCTCGCTGATCGGGATTCCCTTCACCGGCGGCTTCTTCGGCAAGTTCTACGTCTTCAGTGCAGCCATCCAGGCCGGCCACGTATGGCTCGCTGTCATCGGTCTGCTCAACAGCGGCGTCGCCTGCTTCTACTATCTGAGGCTGCTCAGCTCGGTCTACACGAAGGCGGTCGAGACCGTATCCACTCCCGGCAAAGCCGACGCCAGCCTCACTGCAACGCCAGCGATCGGCGTTCCAGCGGGCATCGGCCTCACCCTTGCCGCCGCGGCCACCCTGCTGCTCGGCATTCTGCCTGGCCACATCCTCCACCTGGCCAACACCGCCAGTTCGAGCCTGCGCGCAACCGCTGCAACCACACCGTCTACGGCGTCCTCCATCGACAAACAATCCAGCCTCTCCCCCTCAGGCCACGGCCGGTAGCCTGCGCAATAGATACAAACGGGCGCAGATTCATTACAATTCCAGCGACGGATGCATCCCGCATCCGTCGTCATTCAATCAATCAGTGAGCATACCGGCCATGCAGCAACACTCCGTAAAAAGCCTCAGGGCATTCTTCGTCTCCCTCCTCGTCCTAGCCTGCTTCGCCACAACCGGCCGGGCGCTGGTCGCGCCACACATCGTCACAGCCGACCGCATCGCCGCGTCCGATCGCATCGCGCAACTGGAGAAGCAGGTGGCCGAGAACAAGGCCTCCTCGGCCGCCGCCGCGGCATCGGCAGCCGCGGCCACAGCCACCGCGCAATCGGCCGGCGACAACGCCTGGGTGCTGACCAGCGCGCTGCTTGTGCTGATGATGACCGGCCCAGGGCTCGCGCTCTTCTACAGCGGCCTGGTGCGCAAGAAGAACGTGCTGGGAACCATGATGCAGAGCTTTGCCATGATGGCCGTCATCACGGTGCTATGGGTGGTCTGCGGCTACTCGCTGGCCTTCGGGACGGGCAACGCGTACATCGGCGGCCTGCACAATGCGTTTCTGCACGGCGTGGGACTGACGCCGAACCTGGCCTACGCACCCACCATCCCCGAACAGAGCTTCATGATCTATCAGCTCATGTTCGCCATCATCACGCCGGCTTTGATCGCCGGGGCCTTCGCCGAACGCATGAAGTTCTCCGCCATGCTTCTCTTCTCGGTGCTGTGGGCGCTGCTGGTTTACAGTCCCGTGGCGCACATGGTGTGGGGCGTCGGCGGACTGCTGAACGCGGCTGGCAGCCATCCCTGTCTGGACTTCGCCGGCGGCACTGTGGTCCACATCACCTCGGGCGTCTCGGCGCTGGTCACCGCGCTCTATCTGGGCAGGCGGCTGGGCTACCCCAAGGAGCCCATCTCGCCGCACAGCATGGTTCTCTGCTTCATCGGCGCCGGCCTGCTGTGGGTGGGCTGGTTCGGCTTCAACGCGGGAAGCGCGCTGGGCGCGGGCCCGCTGGCCACCAGCGCCTTCGTCAACACGCAGTTCGCGGCGGCGGCGGGCGCCCTCAGTTGGGGCGCGGCGGAGTGGATCCGCAGCGGCAAGCCAAGCGCACTGGGCGCGGTCTCCGGCGCGGTGGCGGGGCTGGCAACCATCACTCAGGCAGCGGGCTTCGTGCAACCCATCTCGGCGGTGCTGATCGGGCTAATCGCCGGCGCGGTCTGCTTCTTCATGGTGGTGAAGGTGAAGAACTGGTTCGGCTACGACGACTCGCTGGACGCATTCGGCGTGCATGGCGTCGGCGGGACAATGGGCGCGCTGCTGACCGGAATCTTTGCATCGAGCGCGATCAACCCCATCTTCGGCAAGGACTCGCTCGGCCATCCGCGGCCCACAGGCTGGGTGGACGGCAACCCCGTGCAGGTGCTGCATCAACTCACCGCCGCCGCCATCGGCTGGGGCTTCGCAATCGTCGGCACGCTGGTGATTCTCTTTCTCGTCGATCACCTGGTCGGGCTGCGGGTCAGCGAGGACGAAGAGGAACAAGGCCTCGATCTATCGCAGCACGGCGAACAAGGCTACGACTGGGAGACCAACGCCAGCTAGAGCGGTTTCGATAGCTGTCTGTTCGACTCGGTCATGACACCGCCGGAGACAGCAGGGCTGCGACTTTCGGCATCCACTCGCTGATCGGAATATTTTGCGGACACTTCTTTTCGCACTCGTGGCAGGCGATGCAGCGGTCGGAGCGCTGCGACTCTTTAAGGAAGACACTGTACCGGAAGCGAGCCCCAGTGGCATCGTCGAAGAGATGCGCGTAGTTGAAGAAGTCGAAGTTGCCGGGAATATCCAGTCCATTCGGACAGGGCATACAGTAATTGCACTTGGTGCAGGGGATTGCGGTCCTGGCGCGATACATCTTCCGGACTGCGGTAATCAGTTTCTGCTCCTCGGCCCCAAAGCTACCAACCTGCGATCTGCCGGCGGACTTGAGATTTTCATCGACTTGGGCCATGGTGTTCATGCCACTGAGCACGACCGAAACTTCCGGCTGGTTCCATAGCCAGCTCAGCGCCCACTCCGCGGCCGAACGCCGAACCGGAGACTGGTCCATCAGGGCACGCACCTCGGCCGGTGGATCGGCGAGCCTGCCGCCCAGCAGCGGTTCCATTATCACCACCGCCAAGCCCCGGCTTGCGGCCAGGTTCAGTCCCCTTGTTCCCGCCTGGTTATGCGTGTCCATGTAGTTGTACTGAATCTGGCAGAAGTTCCAGTCATACCCCTTCACGATGGTTTCGAACGCTTTGAACTCGTCGTGGAACGAGAAACCGAGATGGCGGATACGCCCGTCGCGGAGGGCCGCCGAGGCCTTGCCAAGCAGGTTATGTTTCAGCACTACATCTTCCCACCGGCTGTGGTTGAGCGCGTGGAGAAGATAGAAATCGATATGGTCCGTCTGAAGCTTTTTAAGCTGCTCGTCCAGTAACCGGTCGAAGTCCGCCGGCTTCTGGACCAGCCATGTTGGCAGCTTGGTGGCCAGCTTCACCTTCTCCCGATAGCCATCGGCCAGGGCCTTGCCCACCAGGATTTCGCTGCGCTCGGAATGATAGGGCTGGGCGGTGTCAATGTAATTCACCCCTTCGTCGATGGCATGGCGAAGCATTCGGATTGCTTCCGGCTCATCGATGTTCGGGCCGGTCTGCTGCCCATCCAGAGTGGGCAGGCGCATACAGCCAAAGCCCAGTGCCGATGCCTTCCACTCCAGCTTTCCAAATTTGCGATATTGCATGGAGCCTGCCTTTCAGGTCTTATTCCCCCGTAGGATTTGTCCGATGCGATCCGTCTCTATCGAACCCGCGGTTGTTGGCAGATGAACACGAGCCTACTGTGTTTATAGAGGAAAGACAGTTATTTTGTCAGTGCCCTCGATCACAGAGAGGGCACTGACCGGAGCAACAGCTTGCTCGCGCTCAGAAGCCGTTGGCCAATAGAAACTCCACCGTCAGCTCGCGCTTCGCGGCGTCGGCCTGCGCGCGGCTCTCGGCGTACTTGGCCATCACATCCACCTCGATGTTGACCTCCATCCCCGGCGTGAGCGTGTGCAGGTTGGTGGCCGAGTAGGTATGGGGCAGGATCGCAATCCAGATCTCCGTGCCCTCGATGCCCGCGACCGTCAGGCTGATCCCCTCCACCGCAATGGACCCCTTCAGAACCACATATCGCATCAGTTCCTGGGGCAGGCGCACGCGGACCACCCAGTCGGTCAGCCCGGCGCCTGCCTGCGACGCGTCTGGCTGTGTTGCGGCCGGCGAAGTCCAGCCGCTCTGCGCGAGGTCAGGCTGGGTTCCCGCTGCGACCGGCTGAATGGAGATCAGCGTGCCTGTGCCATCGACGTGACCCTGCACCAGATGCCCACCCAGCGGCGATCCGGCTGCGGTGGGCAGCTCCAGGTTCACCAGCGAACCCGGAACCAGACGCGAGAGCGTGGTGCGCGCGATTGTCTCGGCGGCAAGGTCGGCCGAGAAGCGCGGAGGAAAGGCGTCCGGCTCGATGGTGAGCGCCGTCAGGCAGACCCCGCAGACGGCGACGCTGTCGCCCAGATGCAGCCGCTCGACGATCCCCGGCGCGGCAATCGTCAGCCGCGAGGCGCCCGCCGTCGGGGTAAACGCGATCACCTCGCCCGTCGTCTCCACCAGTCCCGTAAACATAGCTCTAGCCTAGCGCATCTCCTCGTCCAAATGCTCGCGCCAGAATGACGACTCGTGTGGGCCGCGACAGAATGACGGCGCATGGCGGGATTGGGGACGATTCGTGCGATGCTATTGGAGACGGTGTTTCGATGCGTTGCGGAGGGGTGGATTTGGCGGACATTGCGGCGTTTCTGGCGGGGTTTGAGCGGTTTCAGGAGCGGTACTTCGGCGGCGGCGAGAGCGTCTTCGATCGGCTGCGGCATGGGCAGAGCCCGCGGGCGCTGGTGATCTCGTGCTGCGACTCGCGGGCCGATCCGGGGATGCTGCTTGGCGCCGGACCGGGAGAGATCTTCGTGGTGAGGAATGTGGCGAACCTGGTTCCTCCGTACAGCGACAGTGCGGAGCTGCCCGGCATACGCGCCGACATCGAGTTCGCGGTGAAGGAGTTGAACGTGGAGCGGATCATCGTTCTGGGGCACTCCGGCTGCGGCGGGATTGGCGCGCTGATGGACGGCGAGGGAGAGCCGGGCGGCAGGTTCGAGTTTATCGGCTCGTGGGTGAGCATTGCGCGGGCGGCGCGGGAGCAGGTGCTGAGGGAGATGGCGGGCGAGAGCCGCGCGGCGCAGCGGAAGGCCTGCGAGCAGGAGGCGATTGCGCTGTCGCTGGAGAACCTGCGGTCGTTTCCGTGGATTAAGGAACGCGTGGTGGCGGGAACGCTGACGCTCGATGGATGGTACTTCGACATGGATGCGGGCGAGCTGCTGGGCTATTCGGCGGAGACAGGGAGATTCGTGGTGCTGGTTGCGAGGGCCGGCGATGGCGGCGTCAGCGCGGGGTGAGGATGAGGGTGTGGGCGATGGTGGGCTGGGTAGCGGCTGGGGTGAAGGGGAGCGGGTAAGTTGTGCCGCGCAGCCAGGATTGGAGCTGGTCCATGTACCAGGGGCTGGCGGGGTTGCCGGACTGGCCGAGGACCAGGTTGAGGGTGGTTCGGTCGGGGTCACTGAGGTCGGCGGTGAAGCGCTCGGAGGGGCCGAAGGCGTGGCCGGCCTGCTTGACGGTGG